>WNGL01000046.1_pt1 | contig 125691 bp, 102 predicted proteins | sample 5400591 | NCBI WGS metagenome assembly WNGL01 (sample SAMN13153377, study PRJNA577476) | soil metagenome | isolation source: 80 cm soil or saprolite under Garry oak tree replicate 1 | place: USA:California | collected 2016-06-15 | reverse complement strand
AACCCCGGTGGGGCGGAGGGCGGCGGTGTCACGCTGGCCCTCGAGGGGCGACCGACAACGGCCGTCACCCCCACCCTCACCGAGACTTCAACGAGACCACGGTCCCTTGCTCATGTGGGGGAGCGTGGACCAATGACCCTGGGACTGGACCGCCGCCGCATCGTCGTGGTGTGCGGCTCGGGCGGGGTCGGGAAGACCACGGTGGCCGCGGCGGTGGCCACCGCGCTGGCCCGGTCCGGTCGCAGGACCATCGTGATGGCGGTGGACCCGGCCAGGCGCCTGGCCACGTCGCTGGGCCTTCCGAAGACGCCCGGGGAGCGCTCCACGGTCGACGTGGGCGACGGCGCCACCATGGAGGCGCTGCTGCTGGACACCAAGCGCACGTTCGACGAGCTGGTGGAGCGCCACGCCGGCAGCCCGGAGCGCCGGGACCGCATCCTCTCCAACCGCTTCTACCAGCGGATCGCGTCCACGCTGTCCGGGACCTACGAGTACATGGCCATGGAACGGCTGTACCAGCTGGCCACCGCGGAGGACTGGGAGGCCGTGGTCATCGACACGCCGCCCACCCGCAGCGCCCTGTCGTTCCTGGACGCGCCCCGGCGGCTGACGGACTTCCTGGGCGGAAGGATGTTCCGGTGGCTACTGTGGCCCACCCGGGGAGCCGGGAAGGCCGGGATGCGGGGCGCCTCCATGGGGGCCCGGGTCCTGTCCCGCACCGTTGGCCGGATCGCGGGGGCCGAGCTGCTGGCCGACACCGGCGAGTTCCTGGCCGCGTTCGACGGCATGTACGAGGGGTTCAAGGAGCGGGCGGCTCGCGTGTACGCCCTGCTGTCGGAGGAGCAGACCGGCTTCGTGGTGGTCACCGCGCCCGAGCGGGCCAGCCTGGACGAGGCGGCGCACTTCGTGGGACGGCTGACCTCCTCGGACATGCACCTGTCGGGGGTCGTGGTGAACCGGTGGGTCGAGGCGCCCACGCTGGCGGCGCCCCCGGAGGTGGTGGAGCGGCTGGCCGCCGGCTCGGCGCAGCAGCGCGCCGCGGCGGCCTGCCTGGACGTCGGCGAGCGGCTGCGGGCGGTGGAGGCCCGGGGCCGGGCCGCGGTGAAGCCCTTCGCGAGCGCGTACCCGGAGATCCCTTTGACCTACGTGCCGGAGCTGCCCCTAGACGTCCACGACCGAGCCGGTCTCGACCTGGTGGCCGGCCACCTGTTCGGCTGAGGCACGGGCCGGGCCTTCACCCCACCTGGAGCCGGACCCAGGCCGGGTCGTGGTCGCTTCCGTTGCCCGACAGGTTCGTCCTCCGGTTGATCTCCGCGTGCAGGAGCCTGGGGGCCAGGGACGGGCTCAACCAGACCTGGTCGAACAGGTTGTGCTCGGCCGGCTGGCCGGTGGGCTTGAACCGCTCCGTCCAGGCGGCCGACAGCGGTGCCGGGTCCTCGTGGGGGGCCGGCTGCGACTCCGCGGGGTCGGCCAACGCGTCCACCAGCCCGAGATCCGACGACACCAGCGGAACCATGGAGGGCGAGTCCGGGTTGTCGTTCATGTCCCCCAGGACCACGAACGAGCTGTCCGGCCGGGTCCGGGCCCGGATGATCGAGGCGGCGGCCACGCACTGCCGCCGGCGAAGCTCGTCGTTCTGGGCGGCTCCCGTGGTGGGGCTGGTCCCGAACGGCACGAACCGGCTCTTCAGGTGGTGGATGAACAGGGTCAGCAGGCGCCGGTTCCGGGCGGCGTTCATCACGTCCACCTCGAGCATGTCCCGGCTGAAGATCGGCCTGGTGGGGTCGGGAAGGTAGACGGCGTGCCGCCACGACGTGACGGCGCCGAGCGGGAGCTTCGACAGGATCCCGACGTCGATGAGCCGGGGGTCGTTCCCCTCCACCAGTCCGATCTCCTCGTACAGGCTGCCGAGCTGCTGGCTGTTGAACGTCTTCAGCGTCTGGATGTCCTCCACCTCTTGCACCGCCAGGACGTCGAGGTCCATGGCCTTGATCCGGTCGGCCAGGGCCTGCTGGGCGTCGGCCGGCTTCGCCTTCACCAGGGCTCCCTCGTAGGTGCGCAGGACGAACGACTGCGGGTCGTCGAACGTGAAGGTGGTCCGGGACTCGATGGGGGGGCCGGGCGTCGTCGTGTCGATCTCGGCCGTGAAGTCGAACCGCGAGAACAGGTTGTTCAGGTTGAACGTCACGACCGTGAGCTCCATCGCCGTCGCTCCTCCCTCCTGGGCTCGATGACCGGCCACGTGCGCCGATCATGGCCGGTGACGGAAGATCACCTCTCCGAGGGCCACCCTTCCCATGTGCACCGCCAGCCGCGCCATGTCCAGCTTGTCCCGCAACGGCAGCGACCCCAGCGTCTCGTCGCCGAAGTGGTAGTTGTCCCAGTCCTTCTTGTATCCATCCCCGGCGGCCTTGATGGCTGGCGTCGCCTGATCGGCGGGGAGGTAGTCGGGCAGGTACTTCTCGAGCCACGTCTGCATGCTCCGGTACCCCAGCGCGAAGTCGCTGATCCGGAGCTTCTCGTCCAGGAACCCGCCGAAGTGCCCCAGGAACTCCCCCGCCAGCAGCTCCTCCACGGGCTTCCCCTTCGCCTCTTCCAGGATGAGCGGGGAGACCACGTGGACGTCGGCCTGCTGCTTGCCGGTCAGCCCGCTCACCAGCCCGACGACCTGCCGGAACAGCTCCTCGCCGCTCCCCGACGCGGGCGGGGCGGCGGGAGCGTCCGCCGCGTCGGGCTTCTTCGCGCGGATGGCTTCCTTCTGGCCCTGGATCTCCGCGACCACCCCGGCCAGGGCGTCCCGCCACGCCCCCGACTGGTCGGCTTCCAGCAGCGGTGTCACGGCGGCGGCCAGCCGGTCCGCCCACTCGATGCGGGAGTTGGCCTTCTCCGCGTTCCGGAGGTCCGAGAACAGGTTCTGGGTCCGCTGGATGTGATCGCCCCGGATCAACGTGGTGGTCCACGGCGGCTGATGGTCGGGATCCATCCACTCCTGGCCCTTGGGGTTGGCCGTGGGGTGGGGATGCACCAGGAGGTGGAGACGCCGGTACTCGCCGCCGTCCGCGTCGTCGACCTGGTTCGCGACGTCGAACGTCCGCCCCAGCGGCTCGTTGTCGATGGTGCCCCCGTCCGTGTACCACAGCCACCCGGGCCAGTCCTTGGGCGGATCGACCAGCTCGATCTCCTTCAGCGCCTGCTTGTCCTCCTCACGGACCTTCCGGTTGAGCACCCTCGGCGGGAACCCCAGCTCGTTCGCCCCGGAGGCCAGCGCGAACTCCAGGGGAGAGGCGTTGTCGGGCTTGAGGAAGTCCTCCGCGGTCTGCTTTGTGGTGAAGGTGAAGGTCGCCCAGTCGAGGTAAGTGGTCACCTCGATCGGGGTTCCATGCAACCTGGCCACGTTGTAGGTCAGGCCGCGAAGACAGGCCAGGGCCATGTCCACCCGGATGTCGGAGGGCTGGACCGGGCGGCCGGTGGCGTCGGGGTCCTTGGGATCGAGCAGGTCCACCGCCATGTCCCGGATCGCGTCCACCGACAGCGGCGCGTGGGCGTCGTGGGTCCGCATGTTGCCCAGCGAGTCCCGCTTCACCCAGGCCTGGTACATCACGTAGACCGGATCGAGGCCGGCCAGGAGGGCCCGGGCCGCCAGCATCGCGGTGATCGACCCTGCCGAGGCCCCGCCCATGGCGTCGACCCGGATCGGTGGCGGCCCGCCGTCGCGGCAGAGCTCCTGGACCGCGACCAGCAGGGCGCCGAGGGCCCCGCCTTCGTACGCGCCCAGGGCCACGGCCCCTGAGATGGTCAGCGCCAACCTAACCTGCGGAGCCTGGGACTGGGCCATGGCTTCCCTCCTGCGTCGAAGCGAGCGACCGCGGAGCATCGCCCTGCCCTGGGGGAAGCGGGGCCACCGACTGCTCGCCACACTAGCCCCCGGCTCGCCGGCAGGTCAACGGCCGGAGCCGTGCCGCGCGCCGGGGCGCGCTGCTATGCGCCGGAGAAGGCCAGGACCCGGTCGGTCGCCGCCACGTACAGCCGTCCGCCCACGGCTGCCGGGGTGGCGAAGTGGGTGACCGTCCCCAGCCCGGTTCGGAACACCTCGTGGCCGTCGGTGGCGTCGAAGGCGATCAGGTCGCCGCTGCCGGTGTCCACGGACCAAACCGCCCCGCCGGACACGACGGGAGGTCCGGCCTCGAACGAGGGAGTGTGCCACGCCACCGAGAACGACGGCCCGGCCGGGTCCACCCGGAGGGCGACCAGGCCGTCCACACAGGGGACGTATACGAACGCGCCCGTCGAGGCCGTTCCGCCGAACGAGCCGGAGCACACACCGGCCGAGAACTGCTCTCCGCCGGCCCCGCCCAGGTCGCCGGGGTCGAGCAGGTATCCGACGCCTTCCTTCCCGATCTGGAAGGCGAGCCCGTTCGACAGGACCCCGGGGCCCTCCGAACCGAGATCGACGTCGCCCTGGTTCAGCACGGCCCAGTTGGAGGGGGCGAACCAGCCGATCTCCTTCAGGTCGGGGGACAGCCGGATGACGGCGTCCCCGAAGTCGAAGTCCGCCGTCGAGTCGCTGTTGCCCGTGGCCACCAGCAGGTTGCCGGCGGGGTCGACCGCCGGGCCGGAGGGTCCCCAGATCCCGGCGGCCCGTCCGGACGGGACCACGTAGGAGAGCAGCGGGCCCGAGCCGTCCAGGGCCGAGCCCACCACGGCGCCGTGGTAATCACCGCAGTCGCCGAACAGGCCGCCGAAGGCGGCAAACACCCGGTCGCCGGTGATGGCCAGGGCGGCCCGCTGCTGCTCCAGCAGGGGGTCCAGGCCCGGCGGGTCGGCGGACCGGCGGAACACCACGCGGCCGCCGTCCACGTCCAGCGCGACCAGCTCGTGCCGGCCGGGTCGCACGAAGTCGACCGCGTACAACAGGCCCCGGCTGGGGTCGATCACCGGCGTCCCGGTGATGCCGGTGGGGTCGATGTTCCCGCACGGCAGGCCGGACTGCGGGACGGGATCGGCCAGGTTGGTCCGCCACGTCACCCGGCCGGTCACCTGGTCGAGCGCGTACACGGAGTCGCCCTCCGTCGCCACGTAGACGTTCCCGCGGAACACCAGCGGCTCGGCGTAGACGGCCCCGTCCAGCTGCGGGGAGGTCCAGGCTCGGCGAACCGAGCCCAGCGGCGACGGTGTCGAGAGCGACGGATCGACTCCGCTCCGCCGGTCGTCGGCGTGATACGTGGTCCAGGCCGGCTCCTGGAATGGGGAGGGCGTCCCCGGGGTCGGAACCGACGCCCCGAAGGACGACGAGCCGGTCGGAACGGGCGATGGGCCGGACGTGCACGCGGCCAGCAGGGCGGTGACGAGAGCCGCACCCGCCACCACCAGCCCCCGGACCCGCATGCCAGCCATCGTGCGCCGCCCTCCCCATTTCGCATCCGCCACGCTATCCTTGGCCCGGCTTCGGCCCCACCCTATGGCAGTCACCATCCATCGAAGACCACTCGGAGCACGTCCGCCGGGGCCTCGCCCGCCCCGCGGGTCGGTGGCGTGGCCGCTTCGCCCGGTCCTGCTCCTGTTGATCATGGGCGCCGCCGGCGTGTTCGTGGCCCTCACCTTCCTGCCCATCGTCGGCGCCCTGGGGACCGCCGCCAAGAACGTCGAGCAGAAGCTCGCGCTCCCCGCTGATACCGAGATCCAGTTCCCCCGGTTCCCGCAGCGCTCGGCAATCTTCGCCGAGGACGGCACCCGGCTGGCCACGCTGTACCTGGAGAACCGCAAGGTCGTGCACCTCGACCAGATCGCACCGGTGGGGCGCCGGGCCGTGCTGGCCATCGAGGACTACCAGTTCTTCCACCACGGCGCGATCGACGTGAAGGCCATCGTCCGGGCGGCCCTGGCCAACCTCCGGGCCGGCCACATCACCCAGGGCGGCTCCACCATCACCCAGCAGCTTGTCAAGAACATCACTGGCAAGAGCGCCGACACGCTGATCCGGAAGGTCCGCGAGGCCCAGCTGGCCGTCAAGATCGAGCAGACCTACACGAAGAAGCAGATCCTCGAGCTGTACCTGAACGAGATCTACCTCGGAAACGGGGTGTACGGGCTGGAGGCGGCCTCGGAGTTCTACTTCGGGCACCACGCCAACCTGCTGACCCTCCCCGAGGCGGCCATGCTCGCTGGCATGATCTCGAACCCCTCCCAGTACGACCCCTTGGCCGACCCCACCGCCACGCTGGACCGCCGCAACGTGGTCCTGGCCCGGATGGCCCAGATCGGATGGATCAGTGAGGACAAGGCGTCCACGGCGGAGGCGCTGCCCCTCGGGCTGTCCAAGAACGCCGGGAAGCCGCTGCAGCAGCGCCAGCCCTTCTTCGTGCAGTTCGTCCGCAAGCTGATCGAGCAGAACAAGGACGGGCAGTTCGACGTGCTGGGGAAGACCACGGCCCAGCGCGTGCACGCCCTGTACCAGGGCGGTCTGTCCATCTACACGACGCTGAACCCGGCGTGGGAGTCCACGGCACTGCACGTCATCAAGAGCCATCTCCCCTTGAAGACCGACCCCCAGTCCGCCATCGCCACCGTGGAACCGGGAACCGGCGCGGTCCGCGTGCTGGTGTCCGGCCGGGACTACTCGCAGACCCAGACCGACCTGGTCAGCGGCCTGGACGGCCTGGGCCGCCGCCAGACGGGGTCCGCGTTCAAGCCGTTCACGCTGGTGGCGGCGTTCCGGCAGGGCATCCCGCCGACCCGGGAGTACAGCTCGGCCTCGCCCATCGACCTGTCCCGGGAGTGCAACGGGTGGATGCCCTCCAACGCCGAGGGGGCCGGCGACTCCGGCTTCCTGGACCTGTACACGGCCACCGCGGACTCCATCAACGTGGTGTTCGCGCAGCTGGCCCGCGACGTCGGGCCGCCCAACATCGCCCGGGCGGCAGAGGACATGGGCATCCCCGGCGACACGCTCCCCCAGGGGGGCGCCGACTGCTCGATCACGCTGGGGACGGGGTCGGTCTCGCCGCTGGACATGGCCACCGCGTATGCCACGCTGGCCGACGACGGCATGTACTGCCCCTACTACGCCGTGGACAAGATCGTGGGGCCCGGCGGGAAGACCATCTACCAGCACGACCCGACCTCGCAGTGCCACCAGGTGGTCAAGAAGGACATCGCCCTGCTGGTCACGGACATGCTGAAAGGGGTGGTCGCCCACGGCACGGGCTACCGGGCCAACATCGGCAGACCCCAGGCCGGGAAGACCGGCACGAACGAGGAGTTCAAGGACGCCTGGTTCTGCGGCTACGTGCCCCAGCTGGCCACGGCGGTGTGGGTGGGTTACCCCGGCGTCCCGCGCAGCATGCTGGGCGTCGAGGGCTTCCCCGAGATGTTCGGTGGGGACATCCCGGCCGAGGAGTGGCACGACGTGATGTCCGTCTTGGTCAAGGGCCTACCGCCCAAGGACTGGCCGCCGCCGCCTCCTCCGCCGACCGGGACCGTCCCCGACGTGGTGGGGAAGACGCAGGACGAGGCCATGAAGATCCTGGGCGACGCCAACTTCTCTCCCATGGTGGCGGGACAGGTGGACTCGACGCTCCCGGCCGGGACCGTCGCCTCGCAGAGCCCTGGCGGCGGGACGACGACGGAGCTCGGGTCGATCGTCAGCCTGTTCATCAGCAACGGCCACCCGCCCAAGGCGCAGATCCCCAGCGTGGTCGGGTTGCCCGAGCAGGCCGCGCGGGCGGCCTTGTCGAGCGCCGGGTTCAACGTGGCGGTCAACGAGGTACCGGTGGCCGACCCGGCCCAGGACGGGCTGGTGCTGCAGCAGCAGCCTCGACCCGGGGTGAATGCCCTGGTGGGGTCCACGGTGACCATCACCGTGGGGAAGTTCAGCCAGCCCTCGCCGCCGCCCCCTCCGCCTAGCCCGCCGCCGACCACACCGCCGGGGCCGACCGGCCCAACAGGCCCCGGCGCGCGCCGCTAGGAAGTCGTCCCGCCCACGTCGGCTTCGGAGAGGCGGGCTCGGACCCTGGCCTGCACCGCGGAACCATCGACCTTCCCCTTGGCCCGGGCCATGACGTGGCCCATGACCTTGCCCATCTCCTTCTGGGAGGTCGCGCCGGTGGCGGCGATGGCCTCGGCGACCAGCGCGTCGATCTCCTGTTCGGAGAGCGGCGGAGGGAGGTAGGCGGACAGGACGTCGCGCTCTTCTCGTTCCCGGGCCACGAGCTCCGGGCGGCCGCCCCGCTCGTACGCCTCGATGCTCTCGCCCCGGCGGCGGACCTCCCGGGCCACCACCTCCCGGAACTCCTCGTCGGTGAGCGGCCGCCGCAACTCGACCTCGCGGTTGTGGAGGGACGACGACAGGAGGCGAAGGGCCGCCAGGCGGACCTTCTGGCCGGACTTCAGGGCCTGCCTGATCTCATCCGCCAGGCGACCCTTCAGGTTCGCGGCCTCATCCCCCACGTACACTCGCCTCCATGCTCTGGTGGATCGTCACGGGCGTGCTCGGGGTGGGTGCCCTGTGTGTCGCGTACGGGACGGCGATCGAGCACACCTGGTTCCGCCTGACCCGGTACCGCCTGGACATCCTACCGGCGGGCGGCGGGCTCTCCGTCCTGCACCTGTCCGACCTGCACTTCCAGGCGAACGACCGGCGCAAGGCCCGCTTCCTGGCCGGCCTCCCCAGGGCCGACGTCACCGTGGTCACCGGGGACATCCTGGGCGAGGCCGATGCCGTGGAGCCCGTGGTGGCGGCGCTCCGGCCGGTCCGGGGCCGCCTGGCCTCGTACTTCGTGCTGGGCTCGAACGACTACTACCTGCCCCGGCCCACCAGCTACTTGCGGTACTTCATCCCGCGCATCCGGCCGAAGCGGCGCCGCCTGACCCGCAGCCGCGAACGCGAGCTGGTGGAGCAGCTGGCCGCCGACGGGTGGGTCCATCTGCTCAACGTCCGGCGCGAGGTCTCGCTGGACGGGACCCGCCTGGAGGTCGTGGGCCTGGACGACCCGCACATCCACCGGAGCGACCTGCGGGTGGCCCCGCGTCGCTCGCGGGACCGGTTCGGCCTGGCGGTCGTGCACTCGCCCGATCCCGCGCCCGAGCTGGCCGCCCTGGGCTATCAGCTGATCGTGGCCGGCCACACGCACGGGGGGCAGGTCCGCCTGCCCATGGTGGGCGCGCTGGTCACCAACTCGCACATGCCTCGGCGGATGGCCAGCGGCATGTTCCGCCTCGGGCCGTCGTACCTGCACGTGTCCCAGGGCATGGGCACCAGCAAGTACGCGCCGTTCCGGTTCCTGTGCCGGCCGGAGGCAACGCTCCTCGAGCTCCGCGGTGTCGACGGCGACGGCGATGGCCGAGCCGCGTGAGGGACCGCCGCCGGGCGTGGAGCCGGTCCGGCCGGGCCCGGGCCAGGAATCCGTGTGGGACTACCCGCGGCCGCCCCGCGTCGAGCCGAGCCCGCGCCGGGTTCGTGTGGACTTCGCCGGAGTGGTGATCGCCGAGAGCGCTGCAGCGCAACGCGTCCTGGAAACCGCCGGCCCGCCGTGCTGGTACCTCCCGCCCGGGCAATGTCCGCATGGACCTGCTGGAGCCGGTGGAGAAGGTGACCGTGTGCGAATGGAAGGGCCTGGCCACGCACTACGACGTGGTGGTTGGCGATCGCCGGGCTCTGCAGGCGGCGTGGAGCTACCGGGAGCCGGACCCGGGCTACGAGGCCATCGCCGGGTTCGTCGCCTTCTACCCGGGCCGGGTCGACGCATGCTTCGTGGACGGCGAGCGGGTCCGGCCCCAGCCCGGCGACTACTACGGCGGCTGGATCACCGACGACGTCGTCGGCCCCTTCAAGGGCGACCCGGGCTCGTCGCACTGGTAGTCGTCCACCCTCCCTTTCGGAGCGGCCGCCGGCGAGCGACGATGGCGCGGTGAAGCGGTCCACGGTCGTGGCTCTGGCTGCAGCACTCGCGGTCGTGGCGATCGCACTCCCGGCCCTCTTCAGCTCGTCGGAACGTTCGCCCCAGACCTCACCGGCGCGCCCGGCCGGATGGCGCATGTACCGAAGTCCGTCTGCCGGGTTCCAGATGCAGTTTCCGTCCCGCTGGCACTTCACCCCCGTCCAGACCTCCTGTGGCACAGCGGACTTCAGCGGGGCCTTCGTGTCGAACGCCCCTCACGGCGTCGTGGTACCGGCGGGGAGCTCCGACGCCTGCTGGCCGCCGGACTCGGGCGGTCTTCCCGCGGACGGCGTGGTGGTGGGCTTCGACCTGTTCCAGGGAGGTGGGCCCGACCTGGACCTCACCCTGCTGCCCGACACGCCGCTTCCCCTCCAGACAACCGACCTGCGGCTCGGTCCTGACGACCTGTGGCGAGCCGAGTCGGTGACCTTCCACCACCTGAGTCGGTACGCCGTCCTCCTTCGCTCGGGGGCCGCCCTCGCGACGGCGGACCGCCGGATCGCCGATCGGGTGATCGCGTCGATCCGGCCGTGGAACCCGCCCCGACCGCCCGCTCGCTTCGGTGAGTGCGTGGGCGGCTGGGACCGGGAGCCCGTACCGGTTGGGCCACTCGAGGCCCAGGTTCGCGGGGTCGATTCGCTCGCCCCGACGGACGTGTGGGCGGTGGGGAGATACCGGCACGTCCTCATCGGCACACCCACACCCAGCCCCGCAATCCAACCCGGGCCAGCCACGGCCACGACGGGCCTCGCCTTGCACTGGGACGGGCATCGGTGGCGGCGAGTCGAAGCAGACCCCGACCTGACTGTCGGCTCCAACGGCATCGTGTACGGCGCGAGCTCCTTCCGCGACGTGGCCGAGATCTCGCCCCATGACGTGTGGGCGGTGGGGAGCGACGGCGAGTACGGGCTGACCGAGCACTGGGACGGCTCGCAATGGACCGTCGTCCCCAGCCCGAAGATCAACTTCGTCGACTCGGCGCTGTTGGCCGTGGCCGGGACCGGCCCCCACGACGCGTGGGCCGTCGCCTCCGGCGGGAGCGGCCAGAGCGCGGTCGTGGAGCACTGGGATGGCCACCGTTGGATCGTCTCGCCCCTGCCCGACCTGCCCTCCCGCTATTCCTCCGCCGACGACGTCTCGGCCTTTTCGCCGGCTGACGCATGGGTGGTGGGGCAATCCCTTGCCGTGCACTGGGACGGCACGGCCTGGCGCGTGGTGCCGACGCCCCCGGCCAGATGGTCCTGGTTGAGCGGGGTGGTCGACCTCGGACCCACCGACGCCTGGGCCGTGGGTACGAGCTACCGCGACGTGGACGGCCGGGGTCCCGTGTATCCCCTCGTCGAGCACTGGGACGGGGTCCGGTGGACGCTGGCGTCGCTGCCCTCCCTTCCCTCGCACGTTTCCCTGTCGAAGGTTTCCGCCGCTGCCCCAAACGATGTGTGGGCCGTGGGGTGGGGCCAGGAGTCCGACGACACGGAGACCCAGGTCGTGTTGCACTTCGACGGGACGACGTGGAGCGACGTCTCACCTCCCGCCCCGACGCTGGAGCAAGGGTCGTTCGGGGCGGTGGCCGCCACCGAGGCGGGGGCGTGGATGGTCGGGTCGGACGGAACCGAGACCGTCTATCGCCCCGACCGGCCGTTCGTGGTGCGCTCGTGCAGCTGAGCCGGGCCCCGACAGGGATGTCTCCGGACCACCCGCTACACTAGGCGGCTGGCCGGCTGGGCCGGTCGACGGGACGTGGCGCAGTTTGGTAGCGCGCAGCGTTCGGGACGCTGAGGTCGCGGGTTCAAATCCCGCCGTCCCGACCCTCGAGTGGGGCCGCGGGGACCCTCCGCGGCCCCTCGACTTGTCCGGATTCCTGCCCTCACGCTAGGGTCGCGCGATGAGGCGCGTGGCCATGGTCGGCGCCGTGGTGGGGATCGGCGCCACGGTGGTGGCTGCCTACGCCCTGTATCAGCTCCTGCACTTCGAGACGTGCTTCAGCAATGACGTCGTCGGCAAAGCCGTCCAGTGCACGAAGCACGTGGTCGGGGACGGATACCTGCTGGCCGGGGCGATGGTCGCCCTGGTCATCGGGCTGTTCGTCGCGAGCAGCATGTTCCGCCTCCTGTTCCCGCTGTTCTGGCTGATCATGGGCACCGGCGCCCTCCTGGCCGCGCTGACAAGCAGCACGACCGTCTCGCCGGGCGTGGAGGGGGCTCCGTCGGGGGTGGCCCACCTCCCCAACGTGTCGAGGACCGTCGGTTTCGAGATCGGCGGAATGTTCGTCGCGATCGGCATCATCCTGTACGTCGTGTTCTGGGCCGTGGGGCTGGCGAGCGGCGGCCTGCGTCGCGTCATCGACTCGGCCGAGCAAGGTGAGCAGCCGTCTACCGGCGGCCCCGGGCTCGGCTTCGGCGGCGGGCTGGGCGCACTGGAACAGGCCGCGATCGGACGGATCGAGCAGGCCGCCTTGGGCCGGATGCAGCAGGAACAGCAGGCCGCGGCGGCGTTGAGGCAGCAGCCCACGGCCAACCCGTCAGCGGGAACCCCTTCGGCGGCGCCCGCACCCGGCAGAGGCCCGACCGGCTCACCGGCGGTCGGGCTCACCCCCGAACTACGCGCTGCGATGCTTGCAAGCGCTCGGAACGCCCTGGCCGCCATCCAGGACCCGGCCACCCGCAAGCTGCTGATCGATCAGTACCGGATGGCGGGCATCCCGATCGACGAGGCGGGCAACCCCACCGCCTGACCGCTCGACAGGGCAGCGGATGCGGCCGGCGTCAGCCGGGCCACTCGGGCTTGGGCTTCTTTTCCTGGAGCAGGTCATCCAGCGACTTCTTCGGCTTCTGCTCCTGGGCCAGGAGGTCGTCCAGCCCGCCGCCCGACGTGAGGTCGCCGGCCGCCTCGAGCATCTCGTCGAGGGACTTCCCGGGATCGCCCTTCAGGCGGATCCGGAGCGCGGCCAGCACGGACGCGTGCCGGTCCGAGAGGCCCTGGGCGACCTTGATCTCCGTGAGGGCCTGCTCGGCGCGGCGCAGGAGCTTCTCGTCTTCGTCCATGGGGTGAGTGTGCCACCGGTGGCCCGGCGCCGCCTCCGTAGGATGGGCTCGTGAAGCTGGTCATCGTGGGAGGCGGGATCGCCGGGCTGGCGGCGGCCCGGGCCGCGAAACAGGCCGCGTCGGGCGCCCAGCTCGAGGTCACCCTGCTGGAGGCCTCCGGTCGCCTCGGCGGCAAGCTGTGGACCGAGACCGTCGACGGCGCCGCGCTGGAATGGGGACCCGACTCCTTCCTGGCCACGAAACGGGAGGCTCACGACCTGGCCGGGGCCCTCGGACTCGAGCTGGCTCCCACGCGGCCCGAAGCGTCGCGGGCCTTCCTGCTGCTCGGGCGGCGCCTGCGGGCGCTGCCTCGCGGGCTGGCCATGGGCATCCCCACGCGGGCCTCGACGCTGGTCGACGCGGTCCGCGCCGGGATCGTCGGGCGGGCCGGCGCGCTGCGGGCGTGGGCGGACCGCGTGCTTCCGTCCGAGCCCGACGGACACATGGAGCCGTCGGTCGCGGAGATGACCCGCCGACGGTTCGGCCGCGAATGGTCCGAGCGGGTCATCGCACCGCTGGTCGGCGGCGTGTACGGCGTCCCGCCCACCGAGGTCAGCTTCGCCCACGCCTATCCGGACGCGGTGGGCGCTCGCAGCTTGATCGCGGCCGCGCGCCGCCGCCCCCGGCCATCCGGCCCGATGTTCCTGTCCGTCCTGGGTGGCATGGGCCGGCTGGTCGAGGCGTTGGCCGGGGACCTCGGCGACGTCGAGGTCCGGACGGCGTGCCCCGCGGAGGCCATCGTGGCCGACGGAGGCCGGTTCGAGGTGGCGACCCCTTCGGGCAACGCGGCCGCCGACGCGCTCCTGCTGGCGGTCCCGGCCCCCACGGCCGCTCGACTGCTGGAGACCGCTTCGCCGGAGGCCGCTGTTTCCCTCCGCGACATCCGGTACAGCGCGTCGGCGGTCATGCTCCTCGGGTACGAACCGGGAACGATCGGGCGGCCGCTGGACGGGTCGGGCTACCTCGTCGCGCCGGAGGAGGGGGCGGTCGTGGCCGCGTGCTCGTGGCTCCCGGCCAAGTGGGCGCACGCGGCGTCGGCCGGCCGCGTGTGGCTCCGTGTCGTGGTCACCGATCCCGCGGCGCTGGCCCTGTCCGACGAGGAACTCCAGGCCCGCGTCGGCCAAGAGGTCGACGCGGCCATGGGCACCTCCCGCCCGCCGGTGGACGTCCGGCTGCGCCGGTGGGACCAGGCCCTTCCGGTGTTCGGGCTGGGCCACGCCAACCGCGTCGCGGCAGCGCGGCGCTCGCTCCCGCCAAACATCGCCCTGGCCGGCGCCTACCTCGAGGGCCTAGGCGTCCCCGACTGCATCCGCACCGGCCAGGCTGCCGCCCGCCGCCTCGTCGCCCGCGCCGCCCGATAGCCCAGCCCCCCGATCCGCAGGCGGTACAGTCCGCGCCGAGATGGCGCCGCCGCCTGCGTCGGTCACGCTCGTCGAGCTCCGGGTCCTGGACGGGCCGAACCTGTACTTTCCCCGCCCTGCCATCAAGCTCACCCTGGCCACACCCGGGTGGATGGCGCTTCCCGAGCAGCGGGCCGCGGCGCTGGCCGAGCGGCTGGGGCTGCACGCAGGCCCCGGGGCCCGGCCCGGCGCCCCCGGGACCGTGCACCGGCGCCGGTTCGTGGCCCGGCTGGCCGGTCACCTGACCCGGCGGATGGCCGCAGCGACGGGGACGAACCTGGCCGTGCGGTCCCGCGCCGGCGCCGAGCCCGACCAGGTGGTCGTGGCCTATCCCTGGCGGCGTCGGACGGCCGCCGAGACGTTCGGCCGGGAGGTGGTCGGGCTGATGGCGGCCGTCCTCGACGCCCGGCGCTCCGTTTCCCGGGCCATCGTCGAGCGGGCGGCCACGATCTTCGCCGCCGAGCCCGGCCCCTCGCCCACCGTGCCCGAGCCGGCAATCCCCGTCGTGGCGGTGACCGGCACGAATGGAAAGACCACCACCGTCCGGCTGCTGGCCCACATCGGAAGGACCGCGGGGTTGTCCGTGGCCTACTCGTCCACCGACGGGGTGTACTTCGATGGCGATCTGGTCGAGGAGGGCGACTACTCGGGATTCGGCGGAGCCGGAACGGCGCTCTCGCAGCCGGGCGTCCAACTGGCGGTGCTGGAGACGGCCCGGGGCGGGATCCTGCTGCGAGGCATCGGTACCGCCCACAACGACGTCGCCGTCGTCACCAACGTGTCGGCGGACCACCTGGGGCTGTTCGGCATCCATACCCTCGACCAGCTCGCCGAGGTCAAGGCCACCATCACCCGGATCACCCGGCCGGACGGATGGGATGTGCTGAACGCCGACGACCCCCGCGTGCTGGCCATGCGGCGTGTGGCCACGGGTCGGCCGTTCCTGTTCTCGCTGGATCCGGACCATCCCGCGCTACGCATCGCCCTGGCCGAACACGGCCGGGCCATGACCGTGATCGACGGCACCCTGGCCGTCCTCGACCCGGGGCGCGATCCCGACCCCTTGGCTCCTCTGGAGGACGTCCCCGTGACCCTCGCCGGCATCTCCCGCCACAACGTCCACAACGCGATGGCGGCCGCGGCGGCGGCGCTTTCGATGGGCCTCCCGACGAAAGCGGTGGTCCGAGGTCTCCGTTCCTTCGTGCTCGATCCCGAGACGAACCCGGGCCGCGCCAACCTGTTCGAGGTGGACGGCCGGGTCGTGGTGGTGGATTACGCACACAATGAAGCCGGCATGGCCGGTCTGACGGAGGTGGCCCGAGGCTTGCGAGCGCCGGGCCGAGCGATCTGGCTGACGTACGGCGCGGCCGGGGACCGCACCGACGAGGTCCTCCACGGCATGGGCTACATCGCCGCCCGCGGTGCCGACCACGTCGCCGTGGCCGAGCTCCACCGCTACCTCCGGGGCCGTGATGCGCAGGAGCTGGTCGATCGGTTGACGGCCGGCGCGTACGACGGCGGCGCGGCGGAGGTCCTCGTCTTCCCCGACGAGATCCACGCCCTGGAATGGATGCTCGCCTCCTCCCGGCGCGCGGACGTCGTCGCGGTAACCGCGCTAGGCCAGCGCCCCGAGATCTTCAAGCTGATGGAAGACCGCGGCGCCAAGCGTGTGGGCCCGGCCAGGGTCCGCCGGCTGGTCCGCCGGGCCCGCGCAGGAAGCTGAGGCTCAGCCCGCAGCGATCTGGTCGAGGGACAGACGTTCCAGTCGCTCCAGGTCTCCTCTCACCTCGAGGAGACCGAAGCGCTTGACGAGGTCGAGCAGGCGCACTCCCTCTGAGACGTCCAGGAGCTCGATGCCGACAGCGTTTCCAGCTGCATCGAGGTCGATGACCCGACCCTCGTCCACCACGACGGATCGCTCCACCGGCACACCTCGTTCCTGGACATGGATGTACAGGGCGTCAACGGCGGCGTCGTACTCGACCTTCATGCGTCCTCATCCGGTGCCACGACCGTGATCACGAAACCGGGATCGTTTCGGGGCTGAGTGATTCAAACCCTCCGCCCCGTGGCAGTATCTCCCCACAGATTCATCGTACGAGGTGTCCTTCCTGGCGTCTCCCGTGTGTGCGTTCCGCAAGGCTTCCTCGACTTCACTCCTCGAAATGCGCCGGCGCTGCATCCTCCTCAGTGCGTGGTGGCTGAACCGCAGCGCCATGGTGACGCCTGAGCGTAGAACCCGGCACTGACATCGGGCCTTCGCGGGCGTGTAGCGACTACAGGCCGAGCTCGAACTGGACGAGGTCGGGGTCGCCGGTGAGGCCCTCGATCTGGCCGTCGCCGCTCTCGCGGGCGGGCATCACGCTGGGCTGGGCCAGCGACCGGCGCGACTCCAGCTCCCGCCACACCTCGGTGGCGTAGTCCACGCACAGCACCACCAGGTCGCCGGGCCGGCTGCGGTCGAGCGCACGCTGGGTGGCCTCCATCTCGTCCAGCACCACCTCCACGTTGCCCGCGCGACCGCCAGCCTGCATGCCCTCGCGGACACCCTCCAGGATGTGCCCCGCGGTCTCGCCCGGCTTGCGGCCCCGGAGGTTCCGGTCCTCCCGGATGATGACGTCGTCGAAGTACTGCGCCGCCACACGGCCCAGCTCCCGCATGTCGTCGTCCCGCCGGTCGCCGGGCGTGGCGATCACCGCCACCCGGAGGTTGGCCGTCCAGGTCGGGGCGCCCGGCGGCCTCGCGGGTCCGCCAGCGGTCATCCGCTCGACGAAGTCACCCACTGTCCTCAGGCCGTGCGCGTTGTGCGCGTAGTCGATCAGGACGCGGACCCCGTCCAGCTCGAACAGGTTCAGCCGTCCGGGGGCCTGGTAGTACGACGTGGTGAAGGTCCGCAGGCCCTGCCGGATGTCGTGGAGGTGGGCACCCGCGGCGTGGGCCGCCCCGGCCGCGGCCAGCGCGTTCTGGACCATCATCCTGGCCCGTCCCTCGAACGTCGCCGGCAGCAGGTGGACCCAGGCGATCGGCATGGTCCGGCGGCCCTCCCGGATCACCATCATCTCGCCCCTCGGCCCGCGGTCCAGCACGACGGCCTTGCGCCCCCGGCGGACCCACCGCTCCACCAGGTCGTCGTGCTCCCGCATCGAGAACAGGATTACCGACCCCGAGCAGTGCCTGCGCATCTCCACCACCAGGTCGTCGTCGGCGTTCAGCACGGCCGTGCCGGTCCGGGGTACGGCCTCCACGATCACCCGCTTCACGGCGGCGAGCTGCTCCAGCGAGTTCACGTCCCGGAGCCCCAGGTGGTCCCCGGTCACGTTCAGCACCACGGCCACGTCGTTCCGCCCGTAGCCCAGCCCCTCCCGGAGGATCCCGCCCCGGGCCACCTCGAACACGGCGAAGTCCACCCGAGGGTTCTGCAGCACCATCTGCGCCGACTTCGGCCCGCTGGCGTCGGCCCGCTTCACCAGCCGCTCGTCGATGTAGATGCCGTCCGTCGAGGTCAGCCCGACCTTGTAGCCCATCCCCTTCATGATGTGGGCGAGCATCCGCACGGTGGTGGTCTTCCCGTTCGAACCGGTCACCGCCACGATGGGGATCCGCGACGGGGTCCCCGGCGGGAACAGCAGGTCGATCACCGGCTTGGCCACGTACTGGGGCTCCCCCTCGGTGGGATGAGTGTGCATGCGGAACCCGGGCGCGGCGTTCACCTCCACGATGGCCCCACCGGACTCGCGGACCGGCTGGGAGATGTCCGGGGTCAGGAAGTCGATCCCCGCCACGTCAAGCCCGATGACCCGGGCGGCCTCCTCGGCGATCTCCACGTTCTCCTCGTGCGCCTCCCACGTCCGGTCGATGGAGATGCCGCCGGTGGACATGTTCCCGGTGGCGGCGAGCTTCACGAACGTGCCCTTGGGGGGCACGTCGTCCAGCTCGAACCCCTGCTTGCGAACGAGGTCCTCCGCCACCCCGTCCACCTTGATCCGGGTCAGGACCCTCTCGTGGCCGATGCCGCGGCGGGGGTCCTGGTTCGTCCGGTCGACCAGCTCGCGGACGGTGTGCCGGCCGTCCCCGACCACGTGGGCGGGGATCCGCTCCGCCACCGCCACCAGGTGCCCGCCGATCACCAGCACCCGGTAGTCGTTGCCGGTGACGTAGCTCTCCACCACCACGGCCTTGCGGCGGGCCTCCTCGAGCGATCGGTTGAACCCGGACCGCACCGCGGGCTCGTCCCGGAGGTCCAGCATCACGCCCCGGCCGTGGTTGCCGTCGATCGGCTTGGTCACCACCGGGTAGCCGATGCGCCGGGCCCCCGCCACGGCTTCCTGTTCGGTCCGCACGATCTCGCTGCGGGGCACCGGCAATCCCGCCGCGGCCAGCAGCTGCGTGGTCAGCTTCTTGTCCCCGGCGATGTCGACGGCCAGGGCGGGGGTCAGCGAGGTCATGGTGGCCCGGACCCGGCGCTGGTACTTCCCCTGCCCCAGCTGGAGCAGCGACGCCTCGTTCAGCCGGAGGTACGGGATGTCCCGGCTGGCCGCCTCGTCCAGGATGGCCTGGGTGGACGGCCCGAACGCGCGGCGCTCGGTGAGGCGGATGAGGTCCTCCAGCTCGGCGTGGAAGTCGAACCCCTGATCCGCCTTGACCAGGTGGTTCACCAGGCGGACGGCGAGCTTGCCGGCGGCCACGCCGACCTGCTCCTCGACGTAGCCGTAGATCACGTTGTACTGGCCGGGCTCCGAGGCGCTGCGGGTCTTGCCCCGGTAGATGTGGGCGCCGGACTCCCGCTGGAGCTCCAGGGCGATGTGCTCGGCGACGTGTCCCAGCCACGTCCCCTCGTTCAGCCGCTCCACGAACCCGCCGGCCCGCCCCACGGAGCAGGAATGCTCGGCCAGGCCCGGCAACGTGGCCAAGAGCTTCCTGGTGAATCCCCGAAGGGTGTTCGACGGCCAGTGCTCGAGCGACCCCAGGTCGACCAGCAGGCGGATGCACGGCTCGTAGGACCAGTAGTTGGGGCCCCGGAAGATCTGCGTTTCCAGGATCCGCAGGTCGGGCCCGGCGGGCGGCTTCCTCGCGGCCGGCTCCCGGCGGGTGCGCTCCCGGGCTGCCGCGGTCCTGGTCCGCGACGCGGACCGCCCGCTGGTCCGCGACGTGCTCACTCCGAGGCCTCCCGCTCCTCCCTCGGCCCCCGCCGCTCCACCGAGAAGCTGTCCGCGCCCTCCACGGCGATCTCCCGGGACAGCCGGCGCAGCCGGCGTTGCGCGGTCTCTCGCCTGCGACCGGCCCGCCGGACCTCCGGGTCCGGAGCCGGCAGCAGCGCGCGAGACCGCAGGTCGAACCGATACCCGGCGGGGAGGGAATGCACCACGGCGCCCGACACCATCATGGGCCGGTGGGCCTTGGTGTGGAACGCGTCGGTGACCACCTGCGAGCCGTCCACGACAGTCACGGCGCCCCGCCCGATGACCTCCAGGGTGTCGTCGGCGTGGACGATCGCGGCGGTGTCCTCGTCCAGACCCAGGCCCACCAGCGACGGCGACTGGGCCACCACCGCCAGCAACCGTCCCAGCCGGGTGCGCTGCTCGAAGTGCTGGTCCACCACCACCCCCTGGAGCAAGCCGAGCCCCGCGGACATCTGGGCCATCCGGTGCTTCGGCGTGGCCCCCGACGCCCCGAACGCCATCATGTGCGTGGCCACGGCGCTGGCCCCCGCGGAGGTCCCCGCGATCACCGCTCCCCGCTCCCGGGCGGCGATCAAGGCCGCCCCCAGCGAGGTCCCCACCACCACCGACGACAGCCGGAGCTGGTTCCCGCCGGTCAGGAACACCCCGGTGGCGCGCTCGACGATGTCCGACATGGAGCGGTCGTTCGCGTACTCCCGGGTGACGGGCCGGAGCCCCCACACGTGGGTGGCGCCCAGACTCGTGAACAACGTCGAGTAGAGCTCGGTCGCCTCGTCGCCCAGGCTGGACGCTGTGGCGATGACCACGATCCGCGCGTCGGTCCCACCGGCCAGCTCGATGAACCGGTGCAGGATGACCTTGTCCCGGAGCTTGTCCTCGGCCCCGCCGATGACCATGACCGGCCCGGGCGCGACGCCCCGGGCGGACGCCCCACGGTCCCCTCGGGCTGGCTCCGTCATGGCCCGCAGTCTACCGGCGCGACCACCCCCAACAGGGCTGGTTCCCTTCCCGGTATGACGCGCCTTCGCCGCGTTGCGCTATCTCGTGGCGCTAAGCGGAGGCGCGGCGCCGTGACGTGCGGGCATTCGGCACGGCCCGGACCCGACGGACAGGCTCCTCTCCGGCATGTCCTGTTTCGCGGACACTTCCAAGTTGGGGGCAAGTGTCCGGATAATCGGACCCCTGCTGAGGGCAGCCAGCTAGAGCTTCGGGAGGACCTCCCGCTCGAAGAAGCGGAAGAAGCCCTCCTGGTCCTCCCCGGTCTGGTGCAGGGAGACGCGGTCGATCGATTGGAAACCGCGGCCTCGCACGTCGTGCTACAACTCGACGGAGGAGTCCGGCGTTTGCCGCATTCGGGGCCGGGAACGAAGATCACTGCCGGGTCCGCAGAGCCGGAACGGAGGTGCGCGCGTGGGCTTCCTGGAGCGGTGGCCCGTCCTTGACCAGCTGAAGCAGCGCGACTGGACGGGCTTCGGCCGGACGTCGTTCTCCAAGCGAAGCATCGAGCTGGTGCCGCGGACGAAGACAGCCGACACGGTGGTCAAGTCCGTCTGCCCCTACTGCGCGGTGGGGTGCGGGCAGAACGTGTACGTGAAGGGCGGCCGGATCACCGACATCGAAGGGGACCCGGACTCCCCGATCTCCCGGGGACGGCTGTGCCCCAAGGGCGCGGCCACGTTCCAGCTGGTCACCGGATCGCATCGCGTGCACAGCGTCCTGTACCGGCGGCCGTACGGCACCGCGTGGGAGAAGATCCCGCTCGAGCGGGCCATGGACATGGTCGCGGAGCGCTACAAGAAGGCCCGGGACGAGCACTGGGAGGAGACCAACGACGAGGGCCGGCCCGTCAAGCGCACGCTTTCCATGGCCTTCCTGGGCGGGGCCACCCTCGACAACGAGGAGAACTACCTGATCCGCAAGCTCACCGCGGCGACGGGCGTGATCCAGGTCGAGAACCAGGCCCGCATATGACACAGCTCCACGGTCCCCGGTCTGGGGATCTCGTTCGGAAGGGGCGGCGCCACCACGTTCCAGCAGGACCTCGCCAACGCTGACTGCATCGTCATCGAGGGGTCCAACATGGCGGAGTGCCATCCCGTCGGCTTCCAGTGGGTGATGGAGGCCAAGCAGCGCGGCGCCACCATCATCCACGTCGATCCCCGGTTCACCCGGACCAGCGCGATGGCCGACGTCCACGTCCCCATCCGTGCGGGAAGCGACATCGCGTTCCTGGGCGGGATCGTCAACCACATCCTCCAGAACGAGCGGCACTTCCACGATTACGTCGTCAACTTCACCAACGCGGCGGCCATCGTGTCGGAGGAGTTCCGTGACACCGAGGACCTGGACGGGCTGTTCAGCGGGTGGGATTCGGAGAAGGGGGCGTACGACCCGGAGTCGTGGCAGTACGTGGGGGCGCACTCCCCGTCGTCCGCGGGCGACATGGAGATGGCCCACCTCATCGGACAGGCCCAGGCCATGGAGTCCGGCGCGGGGATGGGCGACCGGCCCACGAAGTTCGACCCCACGCTGCAGGATCCCCGCTGCGTGTTCCAGATCCTGAAGCGCCACTACGCACGGTACACGCCCGAGATGGTGCAGGAGATCTGCGGCATCCCCCAGGAGCTGTTCCTGCGGGTGGCGGAGGCCCTGTGCGACAACAGCGGCCGGGAGCGGACCTCGGCGTTCTGCTACGCGGTCGGTTGGACCCAGCACTCCGTCGGCGTGCAGTACATCCGCACCGCGGCGATCATCCAGCTGCTCCTCGGGAACATCGGGCGGCCGGGCGGGGGGATCCTGGCGTTGCGCGGCCACGCATCGATCCAGGGGTCCACCGACGTGCCGACCCTGTACGACCTCCTCCCCGGGTACATCCCCATGCCGAAGGCCAGGACCGATACCTCCCTGCAGCGATACCTGCAGCTGACGGGGACCGACGCCGGCCTATGGAGCGAGCTCCCCAAGTACCTGGTGTCCCTGCTGAAGGCGTGGTTCGGCGACGCCGCGCGGGAATCGAACGACTGGTGCTTCGACTACCTGCCCCACCTCACCGGCGACCACTCCCACATGACCACGGTGGCCGACATGGCCGACGGGGAGATCAAGGGCTACTTCCTGATGGGAGAGAACCCGACCGTCGGCTCGATGCACGGAGCGTTGCACCGCAAGGGCCTTCGCGAGCTGGACTGGCTGGTGGTCCGGGACTTCGCGCCCACCGAGTCGGCAGAGTTCTGGCGCGACGCTCCGGAGATCGCCCGGGGCGAGGTCAGGCCGGAGGACATCAAGACCGAGGTGTTCTTCTTCCCGTGCGCCGCGCACACTGAGAAGGACGGGACGTTCACGAACACGCAGCGGCTTCTGCAGTACCACCATGCCGCCATCGAGCCTCCCGGCGACGCGCGCAGCGACCTGTGGTTCATGTACCACCTAGGCCGGCGGCTGAAAGCGCTGTACCGGGGGTCGCGCAAGAAACGGGACCGGCCCCTCCTGGACCTCACGTGGGACTACCCCACCAAGGCCGAGCGCCAGGAGCCGGACGCCGAGGCGGTGCTGCGTGAGATCAACGGGTGGACGGTGGACGGCCAGCCCATGGGCTCGTACCTCGACCTGAAGGACGACGGGTCCACCGCGTGCGGGGTGTGGATCTACTGCGGGTGCTTCAAGGACGGGGTGAACCAGACGGCCCGTCGCACGCCCGGCTCCGAGCAGACCTGGGTGGCACCGGAGTGGGGATGGGCGTGGCCCTCGAACCGCCGGATCCTGTACAACCGCGCCTCGGCCGACCCCGAGGGCAAGCCGTGGTCCGAGCGGAAGAAGTACGTGTGGTGGGACGAGGAGCGGGGCGAGTGGACGGGTGAGGACGACCCCGACTTCGTCAAGGACCGGCCGCCTTCCTACCGGCCCAAGAAGAAGGCGAAGGGCCTGGCCACCATCTCCGGGATCGATCCGTTCATCCGCCAGGTGGACGGGAAGGGATGGCTGTTCGCGCCGAACGGCCTGCACGACGGCCCGCTGCCCACCCACTACGAGCCCCAGGAATCGGTGGCCGAGAACCCCCTGTACGCGCAGCAGTGCAACCCGGCGCGAATGGAATGGGAGCGCACGGACAACCCCTACCACCGGCCCTGGGACGACCCCCGGTTCCCGTATGTCATCACCACCTACCGGCTGACCGAGCACCACACGGCGGGGGCGATGACCCGGTGGCTGTCCTGGCTGGCCGAGCTGCAGCCGGAGATGTTCTGCGAGGTCTCGCCGGAGCTGGCTGCGGAGAAGGGGCTGCGCAACGGGGACTGGGCCACCATCTCCACGGCCCGGGGCGAGATCGAGGCCCGGGTCCTGGTCACCTGGCGGATCCGGCCGCTCCGGATGGGCAAGGGCGGCCGGCGCCTGGTCCACCAGATCGGCCTCCCCTACCACTGGGGCTCGCGGGGCCTGGTGAAGGGCGACGCCGCCAACGAGCTCATCTCCTTCGTGGGAGACCCGAACGTCTCGATCCAGGAGTCGAAGTGCCTGACCGGCACCATCGAGCCGGGGCGGCGAAGCCGCCGGCGCCGGGTGGTGACCAGCGGGCCGCTGGAGCCGCCGCCCGGCCCCGACGGGGACCAGCAGCGTGACCTCCCCGTCGTTGCCGGCAAGCCGGTGGGTTCCCACGGGCTGAAGGCCAGCGTGGAGCAGGAAGGGGAACAGGCCTGATGGCCACCGCGCAGGTCGCCCTGCGGGGGCAGAAGGGATTCTTCACCGACACCACGGTCTGCATCGGCTGCAAGGCGTGCGAGGTGGCCTGCAAGGAGTGGAACCAGCTCCCCGACGACGGGATGTTCTTCACGGGGATGTCCTACGACAACACCGTCGACCTGGGGGCCTCGACCTGGCGGCACGTGGCGTTCGTGGAACGGCCCGTGCCGCTGGGCGGCCAGACCACCGGCCTCGGCGACTTCTCCTGGCTGCTGATGTCCGACGTGTGCAAGCACTGCACGAGCGCGGGGTGCCTGGAGAACTGTCCGACCGGCGCGATCGTGCGGACGGAGTTCGACACGGTCTACGTCCAGCCGGACGTGTGCAACGGGTGCGGGTACTGCGTGGTGGGCTGCCCCTTCGGCGTCATCGACCGCCGGGCCGACGACGGCCGGGCCTGGAAGTGCACGCTGTGCTACGACCGCCTGAAGGACGACATGACGCCGGCCTGCGCCAAGGCCTGCCCCACGGAGTCCATCGTGTTCGGGAACCTGGCGGAGCTGCGGGACCGGGCGGAGGCGCGGGTGCGCGAGCTGCACGGCCGGGGGGTCACCGAGGCGTACCTGTACGGCGTGGACGGGGCCAACCAGCCGGGAACGGACGGGCTGAACGCGTTCTTCCTGCTGGTGGACGAGCCCGAGGTGTACAACCTGCCGCCGGATCCCGTGGTGCCCCGGAAGAAGGCGGCCGAGGCCTGGGGTCGGATGCTGCTGGGGGCGGCCGGACTGGCCCTCGCCGCGATCGGAGCGGTCGTGTCGAGCGGAAAGGGAGCCCGGTGAGCGAAGACGACGCCCGGGAGCAGGACGCGCCGGGCCGCTACGGCGAGGGGCGTTTCATCGACCCCCGGGTCGGGGTGCTGGCGGGCGAGGCGTCCGAGCAGGTGGTCCCGGGCGACCGCGACCGCATGGAGGGCTCGGTCGCCTTCGACGTGTGGGGCGAGGTCCCGTCGCGCGACGGCAGGCGCGCCCGGGAGCGCGACGGGACCGAGGGCGCCGAGGACGCCGGGCCCACGTACTACGACCGGCCGGTGATCAAGGAGCCCACCTGGGTGTGGGCGGTCCCGGCGTACTTCTACGCGGGAGGCGCCGCGGGGGCCGCGGCCGTGCTGGGCGCGGTGGCGCAGGTGGCCGACCGCGAGGACCTGCACGGCCTGGTGACGCGGTGCCGGTGGATCGGCGCCACCGGGGGAGCGGTGGGGACCGCGCTGCTGATCGAGGATCTGGGCAGGCCGTCGCGGTTCCTGAACATGCTGCGGGTGTTCCGGCCCACCTCGCCGATGAACGTGGGGTCGTGGATCCTGTCCGCGGCCTCCTCGCTGACCGCGGGATCGGCCGTGCTGGCCGGCGCGGACGGCGTGCTCGGGGCCGCCGGCGACGTGGCCGGCCTGGGGGCGGGGGTGGCCGGGCTACCCCTGGCCGGGTACACAGCGGTCCTGCTCTCGAACACCGCCGTGCCCCTGTGGCAGGCCACCCGCCGAAGCCTGCCGCTGCTGTTCATGTCCTCCGCCGTGGCGTCCGCGGCCTCGCTGCTCGAGCTGACCGATCTGAGCGAGCGAGAGGGGCGGATCGTCCACCGCTTCGGGGTGGCCGGGAGGATCGGGGAGCTGGCCGCGGCGACCGCCGTGCAGCATGACGCGGACGTCGTCCCGAGGGTGGGGAAGCCCTTCCACGAGGGCCTGTCGGGCGCGTTGTGGCGCACGTCGAAGGCGTTCACCGGAGCCAGCCTGGCCCTTTCCGTGGTCCCGGGAAGGTCGCCCTGGAAGCGGAAGGCCGGTGCCCTGCTGGGAACGGCCGGCGCGATCATGCTTCGGTTCGCCGTGTTCCACGCGGGGAAGGCCTCGACCAGGGACCCCCGGGCCACCTTCGACCAGCAGCGAGCGGGCCGGGGCGGCGCCGAGGCCACCGGCATCGCCGCGGTCACCGGCCCCGACGGCCGTCGCGCCGTGGGCTGACGACGTGGCCCTCGACCTGGAGCGTCCCGGAGGCCGGCCGACCGAGCGCTCCCGCGTGCTTCGGGTGCGGGACGGGCGGCGGCAGGAGCTGCCGGACGACCTGGCGGCCGAGGAACCGCTCGAGATCCGGCTGAGTGGTCGGGCCGTGGCCGTCACCATGCGCACGCCGGGGAACGACGCGGAGCTCGCCGCGGGCTTCCTGGTCACGGAGGGGATCGTGCGTCCGGCCGACCTGAGCGAGGTCCGGGAATGCCGCTCCGAGGAGGGCGACGGCGGGGTGGCGGACGTGGTGCTCCGGCCCGGCGCCGCCGCGTCCGTCGGATGGCAGCGGAACTTCTACGCCACCTCGTCGTGCGGCGTCTGCGGGAAGGCCAGCATCGAGGCCGTGCGGGTGGCGGCGGAGCCGGTCCCCGACGGTCCGACCGTCACGGAGCGGGTGCTGGAGGCCCTCCCGGACCGGCTCCGGGACGCCCAGCGGGTGTTCGACCGGACGGGCGGGCTCCACGCCGCCGGGCTGTTCACGCCGGACGGGGAGCTCGACCTGCTGCGCGAGGACGTCGGCCGCCACAATGCGGTGGACAAGGTGGTCGGACGCGCGGCGCTGGACGGCCGCCTTCCCCTGTCGGACCGGGTCCTCCTGGCCTCGGGACGGGCGTCGTTCGAGATCCTCCAGAAGGCGCTGATGGCGGGGATCCCGGTGGTGGCGGCGGTGTCGGCGCCCTCCAGCCTGGCGGTCCGCCTGGCCCGGGAATCGAACATGACCCTGATCGGGTTCCTGCGACCCGGCGGCTTCAACGTGTACGCCGGAGCCGAACGCCTCGAGGCTTCGCCGGCCGGCTAGCGGTGGACCGGAAGATGTCCGGCCTCCTGCTGGCGGGCGGCAGCAGCTCGCGGATGGGCACGGACAAGGCTTCGGTGGAGCTCGAGGGGCGGCCGCTCGCCGTTCGGGTGCTGGAGGTGCTGCGAGAGGTCGCGGACGACGTCGTGGTCGCCTCCGGGGACGGGGAGCGGCTCGGCTGGCTGGGGGCCGAGCAGGTCGCCGACGTCGTGCCCGACGTCGGGCCGCTGAGCGGGCTGGTGGCCGGCCTGGAACACGCCCGGCGGCCCCTGGTGGCGGTCCTGGCGGTGGACCTTCCGTTCGCCAGCGCGGCCGTCCTCCGGCTGCTGGCCGGGCTGGCCGGCGAACACGACGCGGTGGTCCCGGTGACGGACGCCGGACTGGAACCGCTGCACGCGATCTACGCGGCGGCGGCCGCGCCGCGGCTCCGCGCCGCGCTCGAGTCGGGCGAGCGGTCGCTCCGGGGAGCCCTTTCGACGGTCTCGGTTCGCCGGGTGGAACCACACGAGTGGCGGCCGGCCGACCCCGCCGGCCGGTTCGCCCGCAACGTCAACCGTCCCCAGGATCTGCCTCCGCCTCCGCCTCCGCCGTTGGCGTGACCCGGTCACCGGCCGCCGGCACCAGGTCCGAAGCGATCCGGACGGCCTTCCGGAACGCCTCGCCCCGAGCCTCCTCTTCAGCCTGCCGCCTGCCCACGGCGGCCCCCACCAGGAACGCGGACAGCGGGGCCAGCTTCCGCTCAACGCCGTGGGCCACGTCCCGGGCCAGCCGCAGCACGGCGCCGGTCTCCTCGGAGGTGAGCGCCGGTTCCCCCAGGGCCTGGGCCAAGTCCTCGAGCCAATCGTTCATCGGTTCGCGCCTTCCGGGGTATGGACGGGGGGACAGTACCCGGTCCCCGGCGAAGGAGGCGTCCCGTGGTGCACGGCCACCGAAGCTCGAACCGGCGGTACCCGGCCCGTTTGAGCAGTCAGAGCAAGCAGGATAGCCTTGCCCGGCAACCCGTTTGGCGACCCGGAGTGACCTCCGCGACAACAGGCGCGCGTTCGGCGGACGGGAGGACGTGAGCCAGCCCATCACCGCCCCCCTGCAGGCACCCCTGCGCCGGGAGCAGCGACTGCCGCTTCTGGTGGTGGGGATCGTGCTGTTCCTCGGCTCCGAGCTGATGTTCTTCGCCGCGCTGTTCGGGACGTACTTCACGCTCCGGTCCCAGAACCCCGGGTTCGTGCCGCCGGACATCAAGGTCGACGCCACCCGGTTGTTCTTCACCTCGGTCCTGGTGGCCTCCAGCGGAACCATGCAGATGGCGGTCCACCGCATCCGGCAGGGGAATCGGGACTCCATGCGACGGTGGATCTGGTTGACCTTCGTGATGGGGGTGGTCTTCCTGGGAGGGCAGGCCCACGAGTGGGCCAGCCTGCCGTTCAAGATCTCCACCGACGCGTACGGCTCGGCCTTCTATGCCATGACCGGGTTCCACGGGCTGCACGTGACGGCGGGGCTGCTCATCATGCTGGTGGTGCTGGGGCGAGCCGCGGCGGGAGCCTACTCCGGGGAGGAGCACGCCGGCATCGAGGTGGCCGCCTACTACTGGCACTTCGTCGACGTGGTGTGGATCGGGCTCTTCTCGACCCTGTTCGTCATCCGGTGAGGCCGACGTGACGAGCGCAGCGCGGCGAGGCGTCCGGCCGGGACGGGTGCTTGTCGCCGTCGCGCTGGCTGCCATCCCCGTCGGCGTGTTCCTGCTGGCCGGTCCGGCCGGCGGCGGTTCGGCCGCGCAGGCCCAGGCCACGCCGACGCCGGAGACTCGGCTGGCCCACGCGGGCCAGAGCCTGTACGAGGAACGCTGCGCGACCTGTCACGGCTCGCAGGGGAACGGGACCGACCAGGGACCGTCCATCGTGGGGCTGGGCCCGGCCGCCTACGACTTCATGATGTCCACGGGCCGGATGCCGCTGGCGCAGAGCATCTCGTGCCCGGGCTGCTCCACCGCCCAGTTCCTCCAGCGGATCCAGTCCCACCGCCGGCCCCCCGTCCTCTCGCCGGAACAGATCCGGGCCATCACGGCCTACCTGGTGTCCCTGGCTCCGGGCGGCATCCCGATCCCGACGGTGGACATCGCGGACGGAAACCTCTCCGACGGCCAGGCCGCCTACCAGGGGAACTGCGCGCCCTGCCACGGGGCGACCGGCAACGGAAGCGCGGTGGGACCACAGGTGGCGCCGGACCTGCACCAGGCCACGGTGACCCAGATCGGCGAGGCCATCAGGATCGGACCGGGCACCATGCCCGTGTTCGACCAGTCCACCGTGGACCAGCGCACGCTGGACTCGCTGGCGCGGTACGTGGTGTACCTGCGCCACCCCCAGGACGCGGGCGGGGCCAGCCTGAACCACGTGGGACCGCTGATCGAGGGGCTGGTGGGGATCGTCCTGGGACTGGGGCTGACGGTCGTGGTGACCCGCTACATCGGGACCCGGTCGTGAAGCTCTTCCGGTTCGTCCGGGCCGTGTGGCGGTGGTCGAAGCCCTCCGACACGGCCACCCCGGCCGTGACCGGGCCGTCCGGCACGGCGCCCCTCACTGAGCGGACCACGCGGATCCGGGCCGAGGACCTCCCCGGCGAGCTGCCCAACGAGCGCGGGGCGACGGTGCGCATCGCCCTGCTGCTGCTGCTCTCGACCGCGGCGGGCATCGGCCTGCTGGTGGTCTACGCGCTGGGGGGACAGGTGCAGCTGGAGGGCGCGCTGCTCGCCGTCGCGCTCGGCGGGATCGGGTTCAGCCTGATCCTGTGGGGCAAGTACCTGTTCCCGCACAGCGTGGTGACGGAAGCGCGCGGTCCCCACGCCTCCGAGGCCCTGGTGGAACGGGAGACCGAGGAGCTCATCCTGGCCAGCGAGCGGTCGCTCTCCCGGCGGGCCTTCCTGATGCGGATGCTGCTGGGCGCGGCGGGGGCCTTCGGCGTGGCCATGCTGTTCCCGGTCGCGTCGCTGGGCCCCAGCCCGTTCCCGGCGCTGCGGCGGACCTCGTGGAGCAAGAACGCGCTGCTGGTGGACGAGAACGGTGTCCCCGTCCGGGTGGACACCCTGCCCGTGGACGGGGTGCTCACGGTGTTCCCGCAGGGCCACACGGACAACATGGACTCGCAGGCCATCATCGTCCGGGCCCCGGAGGACCTCATCAGCCTCCCGGCCGACCGTCGGAGCTGGGCCCCGCAGGGCAACATGTGCTTCTCGAAGATCTGCACACACGCCGGCTGCCCGGTGGGCCTGTACCTGGCCGAGTTCCACGAGCTCCAGTGCCCCTGCCACCAGTCGGCCTTCGACGTGCTGAACGGTGCGCAGGTGGTGTTCGGGCCGGCACCACGGCCGCTCCCCCAGCTGCAGATGTTCGTGGACGGGGCGGGGTTCCTGCGGGCGGCCGGCGACTTCTCAGAGCCGGTGGGGCCGGGGTTCTGGCAGCGGGGCGGCGGACCGTGATCCGGCGGATCTTCCGGTGGTTCGACGACCGCCTCGGCGCGGCCAGCTTCGCCCGCAAGGCGCTGAACAAGGTCTTCCCGGACCACTGGTCGTTCATGCTGGGCGAGATCGCCCTGTACTGCTTCATCATCCTGGTGGCGACCGGGATCTTCCTGGCGTTCTTCTTCATCCCGGACACCAAGCAGGTGGTGTACCACGGCTCGTACCGCCCCCTGGACGGCCAGCACATGTCCCGGGCGTACGAGTCGGTGATCCGGCTGTCCTTCGACGTCCGCGCCGGACTGGTGTTCCGGCAGATCCACCACTGGGCGGCGCTGGTGATGGTGGCCGCGGTGGCCGCGCACATGGGCCGGGTGTTCTTCACCGGCGCGTTCCGCAAGCCGCGCGACATCAACTGGATCCTCGGGGTGACCCTGCTGATCCTGACCATCGGGATCGGGTTCGCGGGGTACTCGCTGCCCGACGACCTGCTGTCGGGAACGGGCCTGCGCATCGCGTACTCCATCCTGCTGTCGGTCCCTTTCATCGGGCCGTGGGCGGCCTCGCTCGCGTTCGGCGGCGAGTACCCGCCGCCCGACATCCTGAACCGGCTGTTCTTCCTGCACGTGTTCATCCTGCCGGTGCTGATCGCCGCGGTGTTGACCGCGCACCTGGCCATCATCTGGCGGCAGAAGCACACGCACTTCCCCGGCGGCATCCGGACCGACGCGAACATCCAGGGCGAGCGGCTATGGCCCCGCTACACGTTCAAGTCCGTGGGTCTGCTGTTCGTCCTGGCCGGGATCCTGGCCCTGCTGGGCGGCCTGGCCCAGATCAACCCGGTGTGGCTGTACGGGCCCTACAACGCCAGCACGGTTAGCGCCGGCTCCCAGCCCGACTGGTACGTGGGCTGGCTGGAGGGCGCCTTACGACTGTTCCCGAACTGGGAGATCCGGGCGTTCCACCACGAGATCCCCAACGGGTTCTTCCCGGGGGCGCTCATGCCGGGGATCGTGTTCCTGGTCATGTACCTGTGGCCGGCCATCGAACGGCGGATCACCGGGGACCGGGCGGAGCACAACCTGCTGAACTTCCCCCGCGAGGTCCCGTGGCGCACGGCGTTCGGCGTCGCCGCCATCACGTTCTTCTCCATCATGACCGTGGCCGGTGGCAACGACGTGATCGCCTCGTTCTTCGGGGTGTCGGTGGAGGCCATGACCAAGATCCTGCGGGTGGTCATCGTCGTGCTGCCCCTGGTGGCGTACGCCGTGACCTACTACCTGGCCAGCGAGCTCAAGCGGAGCGGCCTGCACCCGGTGAAGGAGGCGAAGATCGACACGATCCGCCGCACGCCGGAGGGCGGCTTCCAGATCGCCGAGGAGCACGTGGGCGGAGGTTTCCCGTCCGCCGCCGAGAAAGAAGCCGCGGAGATGGCCTCCTCCGGCGAGCCCGCCGGAGGCTGATCGGGCCAGGCTCGAATACCCGCCGCCGCCCTCTCCGGGCAGGATACGGACCGGCCCTAAGCGGAACGGGCTCTCGCGGCATCCAGGAGTGGCATGCAGGCGGAGGGTGAGGTGGGGATGCTCCCGGACCGGGTGCACACGACCGGGGACTTCGCGACCTTCTTCGACGCCGATCAGGCTCGTCTGCTCAACCGACCGTGATGGGGGCGGCCCCGGCCGCCCCTGTCACCCGTCCCTCCGTGGAACAACGCCCGGCGATATGGCGGCGGCTGACCCGGGAGCGAGACCTCACCAGTACGTCCGGGGTGACGACTGTCACCTTGACCACGTCTGCGAAGGGCAACTACCGTCACCATGGGTTCTTCGTCTGGAGACGCGATGGCAGTCCTCGAAACACCCAGTGCCCGCCGTCCTCCCGACGATCCGAACACGTCGTTTTCCGCGGTGAAAACCGCACCCGCCGGGGACTCCGGGCGGGGCGATGCGCCTCTCACAGCCGAGTCCTACCGGGACATGTTCTTCGCCATCCTGAACAACGGCACGAAGGTCACAAAGGCTCCCCCAGACAAGCGGCGATCACGGGGCTTCGTGGTATTGACCCGGCATGCGGAGAGCCTGCAGCCGCTCCAGTCCCTGTGTTTCGACGGGGACCGCACCATCACCCGTTGCCTGACCGCACGGTACCGCCTCCGCTCTGGCCCCGTGTTCGGGACCCTCCTCCAGGCGGTGGCCTCGGACCTCCTGATGATCGCGCAGAGCGGCCCGGACACTCCGCTGGCTGGATCACGTCTCCGCGGGGAGCTCCTTCCGGCCGTGGACGGAACGAAAGACGGCACGGCCTGGGCTCGCCTGTTTCCGGACGAGCAGCTCAGGTCCGTCCTTCAAGACGCCGCGCAACCGGGCGACCCGACGCTGGGTACCACCGGCTCCCCCGGGGGGAAGTACCGTGCAGGCGAGGTGGACCGCGAATGGCTGGGGCGGCTGCTCGGGACCCTCGAGTCGCTTCTCCGGCCCAGTGATCGGCTGGTGATCTTCTGTGAGGTCGCGGGTGACCCCGGCTCGTCCGATGATTGGGAGGCAGCCCGCAGCATCATCTTCGAGCGCTTGCCGGAGCGGATGGGCCTCGTGCTCTCGGGTCCACCCGACGACTTCGAGCTCCCCAAGGACCGGCATTATCTCGAGGTGCCGCTCCCTTCGCTCTCCGAGGCGGCCAAGCAGAACGTCGACCATTTCGTCCTCTCGGCCTGGAAGGACGACCGGCCCGCCTCCGAGGACCAGTTGGAATTGGGCCGCTTCGCGGAGGCCTTCGCCCGCCTGGTCCTGCTCCCCGCGTCAGGGCCGTTCACCGCTGGGATCACCGCGCCGTGGGGGCAGGGGAAGTCATCCTTCATGAACTTGATCAAGGCGGCGTTGAACCAGCTCTCGGCCGAGAGGACACGGCCGGATCTGACGGCCAAGATCAGCAAGCTGGACGAGGAGATCGAGGCCCTCAACCAGGATCTCCGCAACGCACTTGCCGACTCACACTCCGCTGATCGAGCCGATCCCGCCCCGCTGGCGAGCGCGAAGGGTCAGGTGGAGGCTCGCCTGGAGCAGGAACGCGACGAGCGCGTAGGGAAGCGCGACGGCTTACGGAACAGAGCCGAGCATGAGTCCCGTCGGGAGGTGCTCCTTGTCGACTTCAACGCGTGGAGATACCAGGATTCGCAGCAGATCTGGGCTGGCCTAGCTGCTCGGGTGACCGACAAGGTGGAGAAGGCGCTTCCCCGGCGAGCCCGTTGGTGGGCACCCCTCCGGTACATGTTCGATCACCACCGGCTGCCCCAACTAGCCCTGGGTGTACTCGTGCCCTCCGTGATCGCCGCCGCCGTCGCCGCTCTCGCGTTTGCCGTGGGATTCGGGAAACCTGTCGACAAGATGACCCAACATCTTCCCGCCCTCGGCCAAGCCCTCCAAATCCTGCTCCCGGTTGGATCCGTCGTGTTCACGCTGTGGTTCGTCGCCTGGCGTGTGTACAGGGTCGTCCAGCCGGTCAGCCAGCGCGTTCTGGATTATGCACGCCTGCCCGAGTATGGAGAGCGGCTCGGCTTCCAGGAGCAGGTGCTCAGTGACCTGGGGTTTCTTAACGAACGACTGAAAGCGGAGCGGTGGCGCTGGAAGCGCGTCGCCGAGAAGCGCTGGCCCTGGGAGCGGGTCCCCGGGACGAAGGGCCTACCCTGGGCGCTGAAGCGGCAGAGCCGCGTCCCCCGCATCGTGGTCTTCATCGACGACCTGGACCGGTGCTCGTACGACAAGATCCGGGAGATCCTGGCCAACATCAACCTGATCCTGGGGGAGAGCGGCTATTTCGTTTTTCTAGCCATGGACATGGAACGCATCCTTGCCGCCGTCATGGGTGGGTATCCGAACGGCGCGAGCACGGAAGTCGCCGAGAACTACATGGACAAGATCCTCCAGTTGCGCTTCCGCATGCCTTCGACCCCCGCTGAGGGCAGGGCATCGCTGGTCGCCAGCCTCTTCAGCCAGCCGACTGTCTACCTCACCGGGACGGACCGCACTCCCGCCCCGACGAGGGAGGGAGGCCCATCCGCATCGGCCGCCCTCGGCGCCGGGCCGATGGGCTTCGATCTGTCGCTGCTCACCCCTCCCCGCGTCGTACTCCAGCGAGAGATCGAAGACACCCCCGCCGAACTCCGGGCGTTCGCTGACCTCTCGGGTTTCCTCCCCGACAATCCCCGAGAGATCAAGCGCCTGGTCAACTTGCACCGTCTCATCAAGATCCTCCTACAGACGACCGAGAGACCGTTCGACGCGGATCAGCAGCGCGAGCTAGTTGCCTGGGTAGTGTTCTGCCTCCGGTGGCCCCTGCGTGAGGAGGAACAGAACCCCTTCGCCCGGCTCTCTCGCACTCGCGATCGAGAGGAAGTCCTGCGCTTCCTGGAACAAGTCAAGCGAGATGGGAAGAGCTTGCTCGCAGGGGACTTCGTGGACGGATCGCTCTTCTCGGGTGTCGCTGCGTACATGCAACGGTTTCAGCCGTAGGTCCCGCCGGGAATGCCCAGCCAACCGGTGGCCAGCCGCTGCTGTCGGCGCCTCGACCAAGTCGCATCGAGTGCGCCACCGGTCGCTCGATTGTGAGCCCACCTCAGTCGCCGGCGCAGAAGCCCGGGCCGGTCTCCTCGATGCCGACGATGCGGTCGCCCGGGTCGATGCCGGCCTCGTCGTGGCCGCGGCCGCCGAACGCGGTGTCGTTGCCCGACACGCCGTCCACAGTGTACAGGCAGTCCTTCCCCACGCCGCCCTTGAGCGTGTCCGGTCCCTTGAAGCCGCGGATCTCGTCGTTTCCGGCCTGGCCGAACAGGTGGTCTCCCCCCGAGTCGCCGTCCAGGATGTCGCCGCCTGCGCCGCCGTACACGGTGTCCGCGCCCGGCCCGGCGATAACGGTGTCCTCGCCCGTACCGCCGAAGATCACGTCGTCGCCGCCGTTTCCGCGAATGAAGTCCTGCCCGCCCTTGGCGCAGATCACGTCCCGGTGCGGGCTCCCGATCAGCCGGTCGTCGCCCCCCGTTCCGGTCATGGTGCACGTCGGAGCGGCGCCCGCCGCCGACCCCCCGACCATCCCGAACGCCGCCACCAGCGCCACGGCCATCACCGATGCGCCCACCGCTTGCTTCATCGCAACGCCTCCTAGTCTCGGCTCTCCAGCATGAACCCCACCGCCGCCCACAAGAACAGGACGGCGCCGAACCCCACCAGCCACGCCCCGAAGATGAAGCCCTGCAACGCCAGCGCGGTCCCGATGCCCATGATCAGCGGCCAGATGCTTCCTCCCGAGAAGCGGCCCACGGTCTCCCCGGCGTGGGCGGCGTGCTCGGCGTCGGGGTCGTCCTCCGGGCGGCTGCTGCCGTGGGCCCGGTACAGGAGGTACGCGCCGATGAACGCGGAGGCCAGGCCCATGAACAGCAGGAGCGCGAAGCCCGCCTCCTCGTAGCCCAGGAACCAGTACACGATGGCCACGGCCACCGCGAACGCTCCCGCGCCAAGCAGGAACCCCCGCTCCGTCTTCACGGCCCCGGCCTCCCGGCGGTCATTCCCGTTTGGACGCCTCCACCTTCGGTTCTCCGCGGTGCCGCCAGTCGAACACGGGCCGCTCCGAGCGGATGGGTGGCAGCCAGTGGAAGTTGTGCTCGGGGGGCGGCGACGAGGTGATCCACTCCAGCGTGTACCCGCCCCAGGGGTCGTCCCCCGCCGGCACCCGGGCCCGGAACGCCTGCACCACGTTGACCACGAACAGGACCACGCCGACGGCCATCACGTACACGCCGATGGTCGCCACCAGGTTCGGCGTGGTCAGCGAGTTCCCCGGACCGAGGTTCGGCAGGTAGTCGGCCACCCGCCGCTGCATCCCCCGCAGGCCCAGCACGAACATGGGCCAGAAGGTCAGGTTGAACCCGACGAGCTCCAGCCAGAACACCATCTTGCCCAGGCGCTCGTTCAGCCGGATGCCGGTGACCTTGGGGAACCAGAAGTAGATCCCGGCGAAGATGGCGAACAGCGAGCCGCCGCCCAGCACGTAGTGCATGTGCGCGACGATGAAGTACGTGTCCTGGGCCTGGTAGTCGAACGGCGGCGACGCGATCATCACGCCGGTGATCCCGCCGATCAGGAAGTTCGCCATGAACCCCAGGCTCCACAGCATGGGCGTGGCGAACCGGATGGACCCCCGCCACATGGTCCCGATCCAGTTGAAGAACTTGATGCCCGTGGGCACGGCGATGAGGAACGACATGAACGAGAAGAACGGGTTCAGGACGGCGCCGGTGGTGAACATGTGGTGCGCCCACACAGTCATGGACAGCCCGGCGATGGACAGCGAGGCCAGCACGAACCCCGCGTAGCCGAACACGGGCTTGCGTGAGAACACCGGGACGATGTCGGACACGATCCCGAAGAACGGCAGGATCATGATGTAGACCTCGGGGTGCCCGAAGAACCAGAACAGGTGCTGGTATAGCACCGCCGAGCCTCCGTGGCTTGGATCGAAGAAGTGGCCGCCGAAGTGTCGGTCGATGAACACCAGGGCCAGCGCCCCCGCCAGCGGCGGGAACGCCACCAGGATCATCAGCGAGGTGATCAGCATGTTCCAGCAGAAGAGCGATAGCCGCCACATGGTCATGCCGGGGGCGCGGAGCATGAACACCGTGGCCATCAGGTTGACGCCGGTCATGATGGAAGACGTGCTGGCCAGCAGGATCCCCATGATCCACATGTCCGCGCCGACGCCGGGACTCCCCAGCTTGTCGGCCAGCGGCACGTAGAACGTCCACCCGGTCTGGGCGGCGCCGCCGGGCGCGAGGAACGACGCGTAGATGGTGATGCCGCCCCCCAGGAACAGCCAGTACGACAGCATGTTCAGCCGGGGGAACCCCATGTCCGGCGCGCCGATCTGCAGCGGCACGAAGTAGTTGGCCAGCCCCAGGCCCATGGGCGCGATGAACAGGAAGATCATCGTCGTCCCGTGGATGGTGAACAGCTGGTTGTACATGCTCTTGGACAGGAACTGGAGCCCCGGATGGGCCAGCTCCGTCCGCATGACCAGGGCGATGATCCCGCCCAGCAGGAAGAACACCAGCGTCGTGAGGATGTAGAGCAGCCCGATCTTCTTGTGGTTGGTGGTGGTCAGCCAGTCCAGCAGCCCGCCCCCGCCGCGGTGCTCCTCCTCTGTGGGCTGCTCGGCGATGGTGACGGTCACCGCCCGGAGCCTCCGGACTGGGCCCACGCCCGGAACTGCGCCGGCGAGACCGCCTTCACGTAGAAGACCATGTCGGCGTGGTCGAGCCCGCAGAACTCCGCGCATTCGCCGTAGTACGTGCCGGCCTGGTCCACCTCGAAGTCGAAGCGGTTCAGCTTCCCGGGGATGGCGTCCCGCTTGAACAGGAAGTCCGGCACGAAGAAGGCGTGGATGACGTCCTGGGCCCGCAGGTTGATCTGCACGGTCTGGCCCACCGGCACCACCATGGTCGGGAACCGCTGGGGCGTCCCCACCACCTGGATGCCGTACTGCGGGTACGAGAACCGCCACTGCCACTGGAAGGCCGTGACGTCGATGGTCACGGCCGGGTCGGCGGAGACCCGGTCGATGGGGAGCTCGGTGTGATACGTGGCCGCGAAGATCCCCAGCACGATCAGGATGGGGATCACGGTGTAGGTGACCTCGAGCGGGAGGTGGTACCGGGTCTGCGGCGGGAGCTCCTCGCTCTTGCGGCGGTACCGGATGACGCACCACGCGATCAGCACGTAGACCAGCCCGCCCACGCCGATGGCGATGTAGAACATCAGGTGGTACAGGTTGGCGATGCTCTTGCCCTGCACGGTGGCGCCGGCGGGCGCGCCGAACCGGCAGGCGGAGAGCAGGAGCAGGGCGGACGCCGGCAGCGCCAACCGGCGGAGCCGACCCGCCGAAGGCGGAGCGCCGACGAACGAGAATCGGACGCGAGTGGGCCTCAACCTCACCTCGGGATGCGACGGTCCGGCGCCGGAGGGCACCGATAGTCTTTCCCCGGGGGTCCGGTTCGGCAAATCGGGTCAAGCACCCAATCCGGTCGCGTCGCCGGCGCCCCTGTCGACCCGTATGACCGGCCCAAACGAGTGCTCGCTGCACCAACGACTGCGGTAGCCTTGGGCCCTCAGTGTTGCCCCGGACCACGGACGCATCGACCCTTGCCGGACCCCTTGCCGGACCCACGGAGCCTGCGCCGGCCGGCACACCGGTGATCGCGCTGGCCGGCGTCACCCGCATGTTCGGGGTCATCCCCGGCGTCATTCGGGTGGACCTCAGCGTGGAGGCCGGCGAGGTCGTCCTGATCAGGGGGCCGAACGGCGCCGGCAAGAGCACCCTGCTCCGGGTCGTGGCCACCGCTCTCTCGCCCACCTACGGGAGCGGGCGCGTCTACGGCTTCGACCTGCTCCGGGGGCGGGAGGAGATCCGCCGGCGGACCGAGCTCCTGGGCCATCGCACCCGCCTGTACGAGGACCTCACGAGCGCGGAGAACCTCCGGTTCGCCTGCGCCATGCACGGGGTGCCACCGGCCGGCATCCCGGAGGCGCTGGAGCGGGTGGGGCTCGCGGACGTCGCCGGCGAGCGGGTCCGCGGCTTCTCCCAGGGGATGCGCCAGCGACTGGCCGTGGCCAGGGCCCTGCTCCGGCGCCCGGCGCTGCTGTTGCTGGACGAGCCGTACGCCGGGCTGGACGCCGAGGCCAAGGACATCGTGGACGGGGCCGTCCTGGACGCCCGCGCCGGCGGCCGGACGGTCGTCCTCGCCACGCACGATCCCACCCGGGGGGGCCTGGCCACCCGGTCCATCTTCATGGACGGCGGCCGGATCGTGCCCGATCCGCTGCGAGCGGGCCGGCCGTGACGATGCTCCGGCAGGCCCTGGCGGTGGCGGGGAAGGACCTCCGGGTCGAGGTGCGCGGGCGGTACGCGCTGGGGGCCGTCCTGCCGTTCGCCGCCACGCTGCTCATCGCGTTCGGGCTGTCGCTGGGGCCGGGACGAACCCTGCTTCGGCGGACCGCTCCCGGGCTGCTCTGGCTGGCGGTGCTGTTCGCGGCCGTGCTGGCGTCCCGGCGCGCGTACGAGGCCGAAGCCGAGGATGGTGCCATGGAGGGGCTGCTGCTGGCTCCCGTGGACAAGGCGGCCGTGTTCCTGGGGAAGGCCGCCGGGGTCGCGGTGCAGCTGGTGGCCCTGGAGGCGGTGGTCGTGGCCATGGTGTCGGCCCTGTTCGACCTGCCGGTCACCGGGAGCATCGGGACGTTGTTGGCGGCGTTCGTGCTGGGGACGGCCGGGCTGGCCGCCGTGGGAGCCCTGTTCGGCGCCCTGGACGTCTCGGCCCGGGCCCGGGAGGCCGTGTTCCCCCTGCTGGTGCTGCCCCTGGCCACGCCGATCCTGGTGGCCGGGGTGAAGGCCACCGCGCTGGCCGTGGACGGCCGCGGCGCGTCGTCGTGGCTGGGGTTGCTGGTGGCGTTCGACCTGGTCGTCCTGGCCGCGGGGACGCTGGTCTACGGGTACCTGCTGGAGGACTGATGCGGCCGGCCGAGCGCGCCATGGGGAAGCTGACCGCCCGGCGGGGCGAGCGGGTCCTGGCCTGGCTGACGGTGGGCGGGCTGACCGCTTCGGCCATCATGTCGCTGGCAGTGGCCCCGCCGGACGCCGAGCAGGGCAACGTGCAGCGCCTGATGTACGTCCACGTTCCCGCGGCCTGGCTGGCCTACCTGGCGTTCGCGGTGGTGTTCGTGGCCAGCATCGCCTACCTGAAGACCGGGAAGTCGCGGTGGGACCGCCTGGGCGCCGCCTCCGCCGAGGTCGGCGTGCTGTTCACCGGCCTCACCATCGTGCTGGGTTCGCTGTGGGGGAAGCCGGTGTGGGGGACGTGGTGGACGTGGGACCCTCGGTTGACCACCACGGCGATCATGTTCCTGATCTACCTGGGGTACCTGGCCGTGCGGAAGCTCTCGGACAACCCCAGGCGCCGGGGGCGGTGGGCGGCCGTGGTGGGCATCGTGGGGTTCGCCGACATCCCCGTGGTCCAGCTCTCGGTGACGTGGTGGCGGTCGCTGCACCAGGGCCCGACGATCCGGCTGCTCGGCCCGTCGACCATCGCGCCGGTCATGCTGGCGGCCCTGCTGGTGGCGGTGGCGGCCTTCACCGTGCTGTACCTGTACCTGCTGACCCTTCGCCTGCGTGTGGGGCGGCTGGAGGAGCGTGCGGTGGCCGAGGCGCTGTCGCCGCGGCTGGGGCAGCCCGTCGACGCGCTGGTGGACGACCGTGCATAACCTCGGGTACGTCGTGGCCGGGTACACGATGACCGGAGCGGCCCTGGCCGCCTATGTGGGCTCGCTGCTGTCGCGGGCCCGGCGCGCCAGGCTCCGCGCCGCGGCCGTCGCCTCCCGGCGTGGCGCTGCCGGCCATCGACGGTGAGGCGGTGACGCCGTGAAGCGCGGCCGGGTCTTCTTCGCCGTCGCCGTGATCGCGGGCGCCCTCGGATGGGTGGCGGCGAAGGGCCTGACCAGCGCCCTCGTCTACTACAACACGCCCACCGACCTGCTGGCCAAGGGCACCTCCGCGTACGGGGAGCAGGCCAGGCTGGGAGGGCTGGTCGTGCCCGGATCGGTGCACGACGACGGCGACGTCATCCGGTTCGTGGTCACCGACGGGACCAACCACATGACCGTGCTCGACACCGGCGGCGTCCCCGCCCTGTTCCGGGCGGGCCAGGGCGTGGTGGTGGAAGGGGTCTTCGGGCGAGACGGCGCCTTCCACGCGGACACCGTGCTGGTGAAACACAACGGGGTCTACCGTCCGCCCTCGCCGGGAGAGACTCCCCACACCGCCAACCTGGCCGGGACGTAGTCCCGAGTCGACGGCCTCGGGACAGTTGGGGTAGCCTGCCCGGGACGCCCTCCGAGGTCGCCCCCTGAGCCCGTTCCGTCGAGGTTCGCCGAGGCAACCGGTCCGATGGACGAGTTGATGGCGGTGGCGCTTCGCTCCGAACCGGATGCGGCCCGGCGGGCCAGGGACGCCCTGGCGTCGGCCATCGCGACCCTCGACCCCGCCACCCTGGACAACGCGAGCCTCCTGGTCAGCGAGCTCGTCTCATCGAGCGTGCGGCGGGTTCCGGGGACCGGCACGATCTCGCTTCGCGTCCTGCGGGGGGAGAGGGCCGTGCGGGTGGAGGTCCGCGACCCCGGGCTCCTGTTTTCGCCCCCCACGTCGCGGCAGTCGTCGGGGTGGAGCATCCTGCACGACACGGGGCCGGCGGGAGACCCGACCGGGTGGGGGCTCTACATCGTGAACCGGCTGGCCTCGCGTTGGGGGATCACCGTCGATCGCGGAACCGAGGTCTGGTTCGAGCTCGACCTGGAGACCTAGCGACCAGGCGATTGGCCCGAGCCTCCGGTCAGTTGCCCTCCCACGCGCCGGGAAGGGCGTTCGGCACCCATTGCCCGTACACGCCCTCGTGCAGGTAGCCCTTCATCTCCCAGAGGGCCGTGTCCGGCCCGGCCATCCGAGAGAGGAACCGCTGCCCGTCCGGCAATCGCCACTCCGCCACCAGCGCCCACGACACGAGCTCGGCCTCCGCGGTGGGCGCGTTGCCATGGATCGCGGCGTGGATGTTCTCCTGCTCGGTGCTGGCCATCGATTCCCCCCCATGGATCGGGAACGAGCGCGGGCGGTGCGGTCGGATCATCCCACCACCCGAAGACGGGGTCACGCGGGGGCCTGGAAGGGGTCAGGCGCGCTGGATCCGCCACACCGAGAGGTGCCACAGCAGCCGGCTGCCCCGGCGGCGGAGGTTCAGCAGGCCCTGGGCCATGAGGCGGGCCGCGGCCTTGGACTTGGCCACCAGGTCGGGAAGCGGCAGCTCGCGCTCCAGGATCCGCTCCAGGTTGGCCGCCCCGAACAGCCGCCGGGCGGCCTCCAGGACGCGGCTCTCGGCCTGGATCGTCCCCGTGGGCAGGTACATCCGTCCGCCGAGGACCAGACAGTCGCCCAACTCCTCGAGCATGGCCACCGGCAGCTCCGAGCCCGTGGGGCCGCCGGCCCGGCCACCCGGGAACCACCCCGAGACCGCGGCCAGCTCGTCGGGGATCCCCGAGACGTCCCCGATCACGACGTCGGCGGCCACGTCCCGAACGGGCGCGAACAGGTTGCCTACCCGGAACTCCGTCCGGTCGGCCAGCCCCAGGCGGATCGCGTTCTGGCGGGAGGCCTCGACGGCCTCGGGCGCAGCGTCACACCCGATCACGCGTCCGGCCCCCAGCCGGGCCGCCACGAAGCTCAGTACGCCGGTCCCGCAGCCCACGTCCAGCACGGTGTCGCCGGGCTCGATCTCCAGTGCCTGGGCCACCATCATGCTGGTGTGGGTGGGAGCGAACACGCGGGGCGGTACCGACAGGGTGAAAGGGCCGGTTCGTCCCTTCCAGGCGAACTCGGCCGCCATTGCCTCGTGGGTCACCCCGTGATGGTACGACTTCGCCCGGGGCGGCACACGGCACGTCGAACGGCACCTGCAAAGGGGCCCACCCGGCGCGGTGGGCCCCTTTGGTTGTCCGGGTCCGGCGCTTCGCCGGCCACCGTCTAGCTGCTGGGCGCCGGGTGGACCTCTCCACCCGTGGAGACCATGTGGAAGTACCAGCCGCCCGCGGTCTGCGGCGCCTCGGCCGCCGCGGGGGCGGCGGGCGCGGCCGGAGCGCGGGGAGCGACGGCCGGAGCCACCGGCTCGTACGGGACGGGGCGGGTCACGCCGCCGGTGTTCACCAGGCCCGGCCCTCCGCTGTCCTGGTGCGTGACGGTGGAGACCCCTGGCCGGGGGTTCGGCACGGCCGTCGGGCCGGAGCTGCGGGTGAGCGTCCACACCAGGGCGCTGGCCGCTACCAGCAGCGTGAGCGCGGCGGCCATCCACGGCATGTTCCCCTGCCGCACGGTGCTCGGAGCCTGGACCTCGATCCTCGCGCTCATGGCCTCCTCCTCGTTCGCCGTCCGGAGCTTCGCCGTCCGGAACCTGGCGCAACGCTAGTGGAGGCGGTGGCCCGACCCCCGTGCCGGCGGACACGAGGCGGGTGTGCTCCTCGACACGTCGTTCGCCCGGACGGGAATGCAGCGGGAAAGAACGGGGCCGCGGCCGGTACCGGCCGCGGCCCCTGAGCACCCTGTGCGGGCGTCCGGGCTAGTCCCCGACTAGCAGGGGACACTCCCCAGGACTTGCTGATAGTCGTTGTAGCGGATGGCCGTGGCCCCCCCGCCACCGAACAACAGGTAGGACTGCCCGAGCAGGCTTCCGAACTGGGCGGTCTGTCCGAAGTCGTTGGTGGTCGTCGGGAGGTCGTTGCCGATGCCCCACTGGCACCCGAAGGTGGTGGCGTTCGCGGTGAAGAACGGATAGAACGCCACGAACGGCCTGCCCGCATCGTCCGTGCGCGGCAGGAGGGTGCAGCCGGAGCCGGTGGTCCGGTCACACAGTCCACCGAAGGCCGGGTCCTCGATCCGAGCCGTGTCGGTTTCGAACGCGGCCTGCTGGTAGGGGACATTGAACTTCGCCCCGGTCTTCGGACTGGCGAACAGCACCGAGGTGGGGTGGTTCGGGGACCCGTCCGGCCAGTCCGGCAGGTACGAGGTCCCGTCGAACCCGATGTTGCTGTCGAAGCACCCCTTCAACGGGTACAGCAACGACTCGTTGGGATTGTGGCAGAAGTTGTCGTCGCCGTCCGACTGCTCCTGGTCTCCCGGCGCCCCCTCCAACCCCCGGGGGTCGCAGCTCGCGTCGAACCCTTCCGTCTCGGAGCAGAAGTCGAAGTGCCCGATCTCGTCGGAGAAGGCGACGTTGTAGCTGTGGGCCGCCCAGGTGACCCGGGTGGACGGGCTGGACGTCGAGTACATGGGGTGGAAGTCGTACGGGATCTGGGTGCACGACGTCCCCGTCGGCGCGGCCTGGATCTGGCCGAATCCGTTCGCAGCGCTGGCGGTCATGGACCCGATCTGGCCCGTCGTGTTGTCCTTGATCAGGACGCGCAGGCCGTGGGCGGAGTCGCCCATCTGAACGGTGACCCGGTCGCCCTGGTTGTAATACAGGGCGTCCGGACCGGGGTCGCCGGAGGCATTGAAGTCGAACGTGAGCGGTCCGGGTGGCCCCTGCGGAACCCCGCTCTTGGTAACGTAGGCGAAGTTGACGTACTCCAGGCCGCCCAGGATCTCGCTCTGGCACGTGGGGTTGAGGTCCGCCCCGTTGACCGGGTCCCGCGACAGGCTGTCGATCGTCAGCGCCGAGCACCACTTCGTGGGGTCGCAGCTGAACCCGTCGAACTGCTTGATGTAGCCGGGTGGGTAGAACTGCAGCTCCATGAAGGCCACGCCCGGATGGTCGGCAAGGTTCGCAGTGATGTTCGAGTCGCTGTCCGGCGTGCAGGTGGACACCTGCTGCGGGTAGGACTGGGTGTCACACATCGCCACCCCGAACCAGAATGCCGGACGCAGCTGGATGTTGTAGGACTTGCTCTGGCTGAACGGTCCCGCCGGGTCCGAGGGCACCGTGAACTGGTACCTCATTCGGTTCCCCGCGCCGGGCGTGTTCGAGTAGAAAAGGAGCGACGGCTCATCGTGCCCAACGTACGACCCCTCACCGAACACGTCCTCGGAGTCATACACCTCGGTACACATCAGCCGACCGGTGATGCAGACGGTTCCCTTCGACAGTCCGGACGCCGCAGACGACGTCGAAGCACTGCGAGCGGAGTGATGGGTTGCCGCCACCGCGCCGGGAGCCGCGATCAGGGCGCCAATCAGTCCTACTGCGGCCACGATGGCGAACCGAGCTCTTCCCGGCCTCGACGCCCGCCAGCGAGTGAGGCGTGCCATAGGCTCCCCCTTCCTTCCTGTACGCCCGCATCGATCGGTGCGGGAGTCTTCCCCTCGGGAGCGTCCACGTCCGGAACGGCGCCGTGGCTGCCTCCCCCAACAGGACGCGGTGAGCGGCTGATGGAGTCCTCGCGTCAGCGGGACTATGGCGGTGACGGCGAGCCGAAGTCAAGACGGTTGGTGTGGGCGGTCGGCGGCGCGGCTTGACCTTGCCAGGGACGGCGGTTACCCTGCCCCGGGCTGCCACGGCGGCCCCCTATTATGAGGGGAAGAGAGAACACGACGCGCGCCGGGTTCGCGCGGCTGGCTATTGCCCTGCTGGTCGCCGCTTCCACGGTCCTCGCGCTGCCGGTTTCCTCGGTGGCCCGGCCCACGAAGGGCGACGTCGCCGCGGCCAGGGCCAGCATCGCTGCCGCCAAGGCTAAGCTCAACGCGCTGAACTACCGCCAGGACCAGCTCGACGAGCAGTACAACCAGGCCCAGATCGCCCTGGCCACTGCCCAGAAGAAGCTGACCGAGGCCCGGGCGGCGGCGACGCACGCGGCCTCGACGGCCAGGACGACCCAGGCCGACCTCTCGTCGCGGGTTCGAGTGGCCTACGAGGGGGCCGGGACCGAGCTCGGGGCCCTCCTGGGAGCCACGTCGCTCAGCGACTTCTCCGACCGCGTCGAGTTCCTGAACCAGATCGCGGCCGACGACGCCGACGTCGTGGCTCGGGCCAACGTGGCCGGGCAGCGGGCGCAGTGGGCCGCGACGGCCCTGGCCACGGCGGTGAAGGAACAGACCTCCGCGGTGGAGACGCTGCAGCAGAACCGGAGCCAGCTGGTCGCCACCGTCGCGGCCCAGGAACACCTCATCGGGATCCTGGAGCGCAAGCTCCACCACGCGCTCCACCCCCCGCCTCCGCCTCCACCCCCGGGTTCCGTCGTGCAGGCCTCGTCGGCCGGTCCGGCTCCCGCCCCGAGCTCCACGGGAGCGCCTCCTCCAGCCCCCAGCCCGCCCCCGCCGCTCCCCGACCCTCCGCCAGCGTCCTCCAGGGCCCAGGTCGCCATCCAGGCCGCCGAGTCCCAGATCGGGGTCCCGTACGTCTACGGCGGCTCGACGCCGGGCGTGGGGTTCGACTGCTCGGGGCTGACCATGTGGGCGTGGGGGCAGGCCGGCGTGTCGTTGCCCCATTCCTCGGCGGCGCAGTACGACGCGTTGCCCCACGTGGACCGGTCCCAGCTTCAGCCCGGGGATCTGCTGTTCTTCTACTCACCGATCAGCCACGTGGCGATGTACCTGGGCGGGGACCAGATGATCGAGGCCCCCCACACCGGCCTCACCGTGCGCGTGGTCAGCATCTACTGGCAGTACTACGTGGGCGCCGCCCGACCGGGGTAGCGCGCCGCTTCGCCCCTCTCCCCGGTTCCCCTCACGATCCTCGCTCGGCCAGCGGCACCAGACCCCGAGCTTCCTCCGCAAGCGCATCACGATCCTGAAGCCGTTCCAGCCACGCGGCCGGAAGTGCGGCCACGCCGCCCACGGCCCCCAGCAACGCGCCCGCCACGGCGGCATTCGTGTCGGTGTCGCCTCCCAGCGCGACCACACGGCGCAGCTCCGCCTCCACCTCGGCCGGGCCGACCCGCGGCCACATGCCGGCGCGGGCCACCGCCTGGAGGCCGAGCCCCGCGGTGAACAGACAGAACCCCATGTCCGGACCGTCCACCCGCCGGCCCCGGCCGGCCTCCTCCGCCAGGAACTCCAGCTCCTCGCCCCCCTCGCGGTCCAGGACCGCCTCCAGGGCATGCCCGGCGGCGCGCCCCGGCGGCTCGCCCCGGACCGCCCCCGCCGCGGCCAGCGTCACGGCCAGGACGGCGGTGCGGCACCGCTCGTCGTGATGGGTGATCGCCGACAGCCAGGGGGCCGCGTCGAGCAGGTCGCCGGGGCGGTGGGCGTACGCGGCCCCCAGCGGCGCGGAGTACATGACCGATCCGTTGCCCGCGGACACCTCGGGCCCGCGGGCCTCCCACTCGGCCCTCGCGGCGTCCTCCGCGATCTCCCCCCGGGCTGCCCGGGCCAGGACCCGCCGCGTCTGCGACCCCACGTCGGGCGGTTCCGTCCGGAACCACGCCACGTGCCGAGCGGCCACGTCGCCGGCGTCGAAGCCGCCCCGGGCCACCAGGCTCCGGACCAGGTTCCGGGCCATGGCCGTGTCGTCGGTGGTCGTGCCCGGTGGGTACCCCCGCCACGGGAGCTCGAACGCGGGCACCGGATCGGGGATGTCGCCGGCCCGGCGGAACTCGAACGGCGCGCCGAGCGCGTCGCCCACGGCCAGCCCCAGCACGCACCCGACCACGCGGTCGGCCGGCGCGTGACCCCACGGGCCGCCGCCGTGGCTCAGCCCAGTGCCTCCCGGAACCCCTGCCGCCGCATCGGGCCAGCGTACCCCGCCCCCGCCACCGCCCCGACGCCCGAGTCACCCCCCCTCGCCGCCTTGTACCCTATCCAGGCAATGCAGAAGATCGGACCCCGACACAAGATGTGCCGCCGTGTGGGCGCGGCCTTGTGTGGACGACCCAACTGTCCATCCAACAAGCGCCCCTACCCACCCGGACAGCACGGCCGTGGACGCAAACGGCTCACCGAGTATCAGATGCGCCTGGTGGAGAAGCAGAAGCTCCGGGCCATCTACGGCGTGGGCGAGCGCCAGTTCCGCCGGTACTTCGAGAAGGCCGAGCGGAGGAAGACCATCACCGGCGAGGAGCTCATCCGCGAACTGGAAACCCGCCTGGACAGCGTGGTCCTCCGCCTCGGGTTCGCCCTGACCATGCGCCAGGCCCGGCAGTTGGTCTCCCACGGCCACGTGATGGTGGACGGCCGGCGGGTGAACGTGCCGAGCGCCCAGGTCAAGCCGGGTCAGGAGATCGAGCTCACCCCGAAGGCCAAGAACCTCATCCCGGTCCGCGAGGCGCTGGAGCTCACCCCGGACCCGCCGGCGTACCTGTACCGGAACCGCGACGAGGTCTCCGGGACGCTCAGCCGCCTCCCCGAGCGGGACGAGGTCCCGCTGCCGGTCCCGGTGGACGAGCGCCTGATCGTCGAGTTCTACGCGTAGGACCGCTCGGAGCCGGAGCTGGAGCCGGCCGGCCTCCTTCCCGGGCACCCCTGCCCCGAGGCCGGCCATCGGTTTGCAGCGAATGCGGGTTCGTGCAAGCCTCCATGCGCGCCCAAGAGCCGGAGCCCGGAGGGCCCCTCGTCCCGTTGGGAGGTCAGCATGAAGCGGTGGTTCTTCCCCGTCACCCTCGCCCTGCTCGTGGTGGTGCCGATGGCCGCGCCGGCGGGAGCGAACACCTACTCCACCACGAACGTCTACCAGGTCACGAGCACCAGCCCGTTCCTGGCCTGTGACATCTCCGGCCAGTCGGGCACCAACTACCCCAACACCGAGCTCGAACCGTTCGTGGCCGTGGACCCGAACGACGGGAACCACATCGTGGCCACCTACCAGCAGGACCGGTGGTCCAACGGCGGGGCCCGCGGAATCGCCGCCTCAACCACCTCGAACGGGGGCGTCAGCTGGACCCAGGCCACCCCGCCGTTCAGCGAGTGCGCGGGCGGAACCGCGGCCAACGGAGGCGACTTCGAGCGCGCCTCCGATCCCTGGGCCACGTTCGCCCCCAACGGCGACGCGTATTTCATCAGCCTGTCGGTCAACTTCTTCACCGATCAACCCGACAGCGGCATCCTCGTCAGCAAGATGCCGAACGGCAGCTCCTCCTGGAGCGCCCCCACCACCCTGGTCCGCGACCGCTCCGACGTCGCTCCCTTCCTGTTCAACGACAAGGAGTCGATCACCGCGGACCCGTTCGATCCGAACTTCGTCTACGCCGTGTGGGACCGGTCCCGATTCCCGAGCGACCAGGCCGGGTTCAACGCCCAGCACTCCTTCTCGTTCCGCGGAGACACCATCTTCTCCCGGACCACCAACGGGGGGGCGAGCTGGGAGCCCGCCAGGGCCATCCTGGCACCGAAGAGCAGCAAGTTCTCGATCGGGAACATCATCTCCGTCCTGCCGGATGGGACGCTGGTGGACATCTTCGACAACGAGCAGGGCTCCGGGAACAACGCTCCCGGGTTCGACATCGAGGCCATCCGCTCGTCCGACCAGGGCCAGCACTGGTCCGGCCGCATCATCGTCGCACCGGAGCGGGCCGTCGCCGTGGTCGACCCGGATACTGGAGCCGGGATCCGGGCCGGCGCGGGTCTGCCCGATATCGCCGCGGACCTGAATCCGTCCAGCCCCGGGTACGGCAACCTGTACGCGGTGTGGGCCGACAGCTTCGGTACCGGGAACGGGGGAAGCGCCAAGAAGAAGTACGACCGCGTGGTGTTCACCATGTCGAGCGACGGCGGGCTGCACTGGACACCGCTCTCGGTGATCTCGCAGTCGCCGGCCGGCGTGCAGGCCTTCACCCCCATGGTGGCGGTGGCCCAGGACGGGACGGTCGGCGTCACGTACTACGACTTCCGCAACAACGATGCGGCGCCGGGACTGCCCACCGACGACTGGTTCGTACACTGCCACCCCAGCACCGACTGCAAGAACGGTGCCAACTGGACGGAGACCCATGTGGCCGGGCCCTTCGACATGGAGAACGCGCCCATCGCCCGGGGGTTCTTCACAGGGGACTACGAGGGGCTGGCCACGTCGGGCGACGACTTCCTGGCCCTGTTCGCGCAGACCACCGCCACGGACAAGGACAACGTGTATCTGGCGAAGATCTCGCCTGCGTAGCAGGCAGGTTCGCCTGACCGGCGCGTTCTGCCGTACGATCTCGCCCCGTGGGTCGTGACGGAGCCGAGGACGTCGCGCGCTCCGTGGCGGAGCTCGCGGCTCGCATCCCAGACCGGTTGAGGCCACTGGCGCGGCTGGCGCTCAACTACCGCTGGTCGTGGACGCCCGGGGGACCCGATCTGTTTCGGCAGATCGATGCGGACCGCTTCGCCATGTGCCGGGAGAACCCGGTCCGCCTGCTGCTGGAAGCCACCACGCGCAGGCTCCAGGAGGCTGCGGAGAACGACGACCTGGTCCGTCGCGCCGAGCAGCTGGCGGCCGAGCTCGAGGAGGAGCTGGCCCGCCCGCCGGACGACGAGGTGGTCGCCGCGGACCGCCCGGTGGCCTTCTTCTGCGCTGAGTTCGGCATCCACGAGTCGCTGCCCATCTACTCGGGCGGCCTCGGGGTGCTGGCCGGCGACATCCTGAAGGAGGCATCGGACCGCCGGATCCCGTTCGTCGGCGTGGGCCTGATGTACGCGAACGGGCAGTTCCACCAGCGCCTCGATCCCAGCGGGTGGCAGCACGACTACTGGATCCCCTCGGACCCGGATCGGCTTCCGGCCGCGCTGGTCACCGGGGGCGACGGTCAGGCGCTGACCATCACCCTCCCCATCCGGGGCCGGGACGTCGTGGCCCAGGTGTGGCGGGTGGACGTGGGGCGCGTGCCCCTGTTCCTGCTGGACGCGAACCGCCCCGAGAACGGCGTCCTCGACCGCTGGATCACCTCGCGCCTGTACGTGGGCGACCGCACCACCCGGTTGGCCCAGTACGCGCTGCTGGGGATCGGAGGCGTCCGGGCCCTCCGCGCCATGGACATCGACGCCGGCGTGGTCCACATGAACGAGGGCCACGCCGCGTTCGCCGCGCTGGAGCTGATCAGGGAGCTGGCCACCGTCGGCGACGGGTTCGACGCCGCCGTGGAGGAGGCCCGCAGCCGCATCGTGTTCACCACGCACACGCCGGTCGCCGCGGGCAACGAAAGCTACCGCCTGGACGAGGCCGACACCGTCCTGGGGAAGCTCTTCGCCGAGATGGGCGCGGACCGCGAGCAGATGCTCGGCCTGGGCCGGATCCGCCCCGATGATCCCGGCGACGCGCTGGGCATGACCGTGCTGGGCCTGCGGGCCAGCCGCTCGGCCAACGCCGTGAGCCGGCGCCACGGGGAGGTGGCCCGATCGATGTGGAAGCCTTTGTACCCGGGCACGGCGGAGGCGGACGTCCCCATCGGGCACGTCACCAACGGGGTGCACCTCCCCACGTGGATGGCACCGGGCATGCGGCAGCTCCTGGACCGGCACCTGGGCCCCGGCTGGGTGGACAACCCGGGCGACCCCCGGACCTGGGAACGGATCGACGACGTCCCGGACCATGAGCTGTGGACGGCGCGGTGCCGCCTCCGGGCCGACCTGGTGCGGTGGCTCAGGGAGCGGGCCGTGACGGACCGGCTGGCCCGGGAGGAGCCGTCCAACTACGTCGAGGCGGCCATCGAGGCCTTCGACCCGGACGCCCTCACGCTCGGCTTCGCCCGCCGGGTCGCCGCGTACAAGCGGCTGGACCTGCTGATCCGGGAACCCGATCGGGTGATGCGGCTGCTGTCGGGCCCGGAGTCCGTGCAGGTCGTCCTGGCCGGAAAGGCGCACCCCCAGGACGACGAGGCCAAGAAGAAGCTCCAGCACCTGTTCGCGATGAAGTGGTCCGGGCGGGTGGGCTCGCGGGTGGCCTACGTGGAGGACTACGACATGGCCGTGGCCGCCCACCTGGTGGCGGGGTGCGACGTGTGGATCAACCTCCCCAGGCCGCCGCTGGAGGCCAGCGGCACCAGCGGCATGAAGGCGGCCCTGAACGGCGCGCTCAACCTGTCCATCCTGGACGGATGGTGGATGGAGGCGTTCGACCCGGAGCGGCCCAACGGCTGGGGGATCGACGGAAGCGACCCGAGCGACCCGGAGCGCGAGGACGAACGGGACGCCGCCGCGTTCTACGACCTGGTGGAGGGCGAGGTCATCCCGCTGTTCTTCGACCGCGACGAGCACGGCGTGCCCCGAGGCTGGGCCCAGCGCATCAAAGCCTCGCTGAAGACCGTCGGCTCCCGGTTCACCGCCACCCGCATGGTCCGCGACTACCTGTCCGGACCGTATCGCACGGACTGAAATGGCGAGGGCCCGGCCTTCATGGCCGAGCCCGGTCGCCACCTTCAGGCTCCTCAGGTCAGGACGTAGGCCTCCTCCTCGCCCATCTCGGAGTCCAGCCCCCGAAGCTCGAGGTCGTCGGGCACCCGGACGGGCTCGAAGCGGTTCAGCGCCTTCAGGATGAGCCAGGTCACCACGAACGCGTACGCCGCCACCAGGAGGGCCGCGGCGACCTGCTTTCCGAAGAACGCCACGCCGCCGGCGACCAGGCCGTCCGCGCCTGCGGCGTTGACGGTGAGGTAGGCGAAGGCTCCCAGGAGGATGGTCCCCATGAGGCCGCCGATCCCGTGCGCCGCCCACACGTCCAGCGCGTCGTCCCACTTCATCCGCTCGCGGAACACCACCGCCAGGTAGCAGATCGATCCGGCAGCCACGCCGATGGCGAACGCCGCCCAGGTGGGCACGTAGCCGGCGCAGGGCGTGATGCAGGCCAGGCCGGCGACGGCGCCGGTGAAGGCCCCGATCAGGCTCGGCTTCCCGTTCTTCCACCACGTGATGGCGAGCCAGGTGCACATCGCGATCGAGCCGGCGATGTCGGTGTTGACGAACGCCTGGGCCGCGACCCCGTTTGCGGCGAGGGCCGACCCGGCGTTGAACCCGAACCACCCGAACCACAGCAGACCGGTGCCCAGGGCGACGAACGCGACGTTGTGGGGCAGCGTCTTCTCGCCCGGACCGAACTTCCGGGCTCCCACCACCCACACGGAGGCCAGAGCGGCGAACCCGGCGCTGGTGTGCACGACCATGCCGCCGGCGAAGTCGAGCACCCCCCACCTGGCCAGGAACCCGCCTCCCCAGATCCAGTGGACGAGCGGGACGTAGACCAGGAGGCTCCACAGGACGAGGAACTTCAGGTAGCTCTTGAAGTGCACCCGGTCGGCGAACGCTCCCGTGATGAGGGCCGGGGTGATGATCGCGAACATCTCCTGGAACACGAAGTGCGCGGCCGCCGGGATGTGCGGCGCCCACGGGCCCGGGGTCTCGCCGACGTGGCGAAGGGCGAACCAGCTCAGGTTCCCGATGAACCCGCCGGAGCCGCCGGAGAAGGCCAGCGAGTACCCGACGAACACCCAGATGGTGGTCACGACCCCCATCGAGATGAAGCTCTGCATCATGATCGCCAGGAAGTTCTTCCTCCGGACCAGGCCGCCGTAGAAGAAGGCCAGCCCCGGAGTCATCAGCGCCACGAGCGCTGCGCTGACCAGGACGAACGCGGTGTCACCGGCGCTGACGTGCATGTCCACCCTCCTTCGCGCCGGCCGCGCAGCCGGCCACCCGTACCGGATAGTGAGGCATGCTTGCCTTGACGCGCCAATCGGCGACGGTCAGCGAGCGGCGGTCAGCGAGCGGCGCGGGTCCGGCGGGCCGGAACCTCCGTCGCGGCCGGCGCCAGGGCGCTGCGGACGAAGGCCAGAACCTCGCGTTCGCGGCGGCGGAGGGCGGTTCGGCTGCGGTCCTCGCCGACCACCGCCCGCAGCACGCCCGCCTCGGTGATCGAGCCGACCACGGCCGTGTACAGCGTGAACAGCAGCAGCGCGGGATCCTGCTTGCGAATCTGCCCCTGGCGCATCCCGTATTCAAGGAACCCGAGGGCCCGCTGGCGAAGCGGCTCCAGGCCGGCGGCGAACCGCTGGATCACGTCGGGGCTCATGCGGGCGGCCTCCCGGATGAACTGCGGGAAGTCCGGCCACTGCTCCGCCAGCCGGAACACGGCCCGGACCACGGTCTCGGCCTTTTTGGAGTTCGACTCCTGCTTCGACAGCGCCTCGGCCAGGGTCGTGGCGGCGCGCGCGCTGACCTCCGCCACGCACGCGTCGAGCAGGGCCTCCTTGGTCGGGAAGTAGTAGAGCAGGGTCTGCTTGCGCACCCCCGCCGCCGTCGCCACGGCCTCCAGGCTGGTGCCGTCGTAGCCGCCCTTGCCGAACAGGCGGACGGCCTCGTCGATCAGCCGTCGCCGGCGCGCCTCGCCGCCCGTGCGGGTCATGTCGCTTGGGAAGCCGAGCCGGCCCCGCGCCTCCACGCGCGCTCCCGGGTCCGAGCCGGGAGCGGCCGGGTCGCCTCCCATACCCGCCGCCAGCTCGCGCCTTCCGGCCCGCTGGGCCGGGGCGTCTCGCCGCGGGCCTCCCGCCGGATGGACTCCCACCACGTGGTGCGGTCCTCGTCCCACAGCCGGGCCACGGCCGTGGAGATCCGCGACGACACCGAGCGGAAGTCCTCACCGGGCTCGGGGCGAAGCGGCGCGCCGTAGCGAACGGAGACCGGGAACCGTCCGCGGCGCGGCCACGCCCGCCCCCGCGGCATGGCCGCGTACGCGCCCCGGATGGCCACGGGGACCACGGGCACCTCCAGCTCCACGGCCAGCCGCGCCGCCCCGTGGCGGAACCGCTGCATCCACCCGTCCCGGGAACGGGTTCCCTCCGGGAACACCAGCAGGCTCCACCCCTCCTGCACCAGCTGGCGAGCCGTGCCCGTGGAACGGCGCGAGCCCGTCCGCTCGATGGGGAACGCGTTGAACACCAGCGCCGTGGACATGGAGCGCCACCACACGTCGAAGAAGTAGTCGGCCGCCGCGCCCACCGCCGTCTTCTCCCGCCACGGCTTGGGCAGCGAGCACAGCACCAGCGGCGCGTCCAGGTGGCTGGAGTGGTTGCTCACGAACATCACCGGAGGGGACACCGTCTCCAGGTTGTCCAGGCCTTCGATCCGAGGACTGGTCTCGTTCCACACCAACGGTTTCAGCACGTAGGTCTGGAGCAACTCTCGGGTTGCACGTGCCGCCGGCGTCCGGGCCCACGCCGTGGCGAACTCCCGCGGCTCGGCCGGCGGCACGAACGGCTCCGCCGAGCGGGGCACCAGGGTCCGCTTCCCCCACCGCCACCCGCGGGCGAACGTGCGGAGGTCGTCCAGCGCCGACCCGGACGCCATCAACGCACCTCCGCCATGGTCAGCGGCGGCGAGTGCAGGTACGTGACCTGCGGCGAGCGCCCCACGGTGTCGGACGCCATCTCCAGCGCGTCGGCGAACGACGACGCCGTGCGGAACCCCATCCGCCGCACCGCCTTCCGGTCGCCGCCCACGAAGATGACGTCGCCCAGGTAGTCCATGGCGTGGGCGCCCCAGTACCACATGTAGAACGGGTGGACGCCGTGGTAGGCGTAGCTGTTCCGGTACAGGTGGCGGTACCACTCGTCGTTGGCGTACTGCTCCTCGAACTTGGCCTCGATCTGCGCGGGATCGGTGGTCTCGGCCAGGACCTCCTCGAAGAAGTCCACGTAGCTCGGATGGTGGACCTGGTGGAACTCCCACGGCACCGGGTGGTGCAGGATCATCGTGCCACCCTGCCGCACCAGCGGCTTCCCCACGTACATGTTGAAGAAGTAGCCGAGCCCCAGGCACATCACCAGGATCGGGTTCATGATCGAGTTCACGTTGTAGGGGCAGATGTACGGGAGCCCCACCACCAGCACGTCCGCCTGCCCGTCGACCTCGACCAGCTGCTGGCGGTGCACGTTCGCGATGGTCTCCTTGTGGACCGCTTCGGTCTCCCCCGCGTGCATGCCGGTGACCCGGTAGGGGGCCTCGATCCGCCGGTAGAACTCGCGCCGCATCCGGGCCGGCGCCCGGTCGTTGGCCCGCTTGGCCGCGAACGCCGCCGCCTGGTCCGTCAGCGACCACTCCCACTCCCGCTTGTTCAGGAACCCGAGCTGCGAGGGGAAGGTGTCGTTGTTCAGCGTGGTCTCGATGGTGAAGATCCGGAGGTGCTCGGCCAGCAGCCGGCCCTGCCGCTCGGTCGAGGAGTGCAGGCCGGAGTGTGATGGGTCCATGAACGAGCGCGAGTTCAGCATGGTGTGGACGTTGTGGTGGTGCCGCAGCGACCGGTACGAGCCCAGCCCGACCGGCACCGACTTGTGGCCGCCGTCCATGGCCACCAGGTTGATGTTCACGTAGACCAGCAGGTCGGACTCCGCGGCCCGCCGGTTGAGCTCGACGTCCTCGCCGCGGTCGGTCTCCCCGATGTGCACGATGCCTTGCGGATCCTCGGCGTCGTGGTTCCGGAGCGCGTTCGGCCAGAACGACCGGTACACCCGCTCGCCGACCGCGCGCTTCATCTCGGCAGCCGTCATCCGGCGGTGCAGCGAGTTCGCCACCACGATCTCCACGTCATCGACGCCCTTGCGCGCGGCCAGCTCCAGCACGTGCTCGATGACGCGCTGGCGGACGTCGGGCGTCTTCATGGGGGGCAGCGGAAGGGAGATGTCGTCCAAGGCGATGGTCAGGCGCATGCCGGGGCGCAGCAGATCGGGGAGGGGCTCGGTGCCGTGCGGGTTGAGGAGAGCGTGGCGGATCGCGCCGTTCACGTCGCCGACCCCCGGCAGCGAGTCCGGCGGGTACACCACCCGCGTCCCCAGCGGGAATCTCTGGAGCCGGAACCGCTCGCCCTCGTGGAGCAGGAGCGGCGGCGTTCGCTCGTCCACCTCCAGCACGAACCCCGGTCTGCCCATCATTCTCCCCTCGGATCGAATGCGACCTTCAGCGTGCCCAGGCGCCCGGCGTCGAGCGCGTGGTCGATGGCCTGCCGCCACTGCGACAGCGAATACGTGGCGCCGACCACTCCCTCCAGGGGGGCGTCGGCGGCCAGGTCGACGGCCAGGTCGAACGTGTGGCGCGGCTCTCCCCCGTTCGGGGTGTGTTCGACGCCGCTGGTGTACGCGCCCAGCAGCTCGAGCTCGCGGAACCACACCGGCGTGAGGTCCGCGCCGGCCACCGGCAGGCCGGCCAGGACGACGCGGCCCCCGGCCCGGGTGGTCCGCAGCGCGAGGTCGAGCGAGCGCTTCGAGCCCACGCAGTCGATGGCCACGTCCACCCCACCCATCAGGAACGGGCTTCCCCGTTCCGGCGTCAGCCGAAGCGCGCGGGAGGAGCGCCGCAGCGACGAGAAGGCCCCGTCCGGATCCACCACGTCGGTGGCCCCGAACGCCGTGGCCAGCTCGCGCTGCCGGGGATGCTTGGCCACGGCCGTGATCCGGCCGGCCTCGGTGAACTCGCGCAGCGCCAGCAGCGTCAGCACGCCGAGCGTCCCCGCGCCCACCACCAACACCGTGGCTCCCGTTGCGGGCCCGGCCCGCAGCACCGCGTGGATCGCGCACGCCAGCGGCTCCACCAGCACCGCCCGGGTGTCCGTCATCCGGTCCGGGATCGGATGCAGCTGCGACCGGTGTGCCGCCAGCATCCCGCTCCACCCACCGCCCGTGTCCGCGCAGTACCCGGTCTGCAGCCCCGGCGACACGTGCCCCACCGTCACCCGGTCGCACCGACCGGTCGCCCCCGACGCACACGAGGGACAAGGCGGCAGCCCGCGAGCCGCACACGCCAGCACCGGATCGAGCACGATGCGGGTTCCCTTGGCCAGCCCGTCCACGTCGTCCACCAGCTCGCCCACGACCTCGTGCCCCGGGACGAACGGCATCGACACCAGGGCGGAGAAGTAGAAGGAGGTCTGTCCGGAGATCGTCGCGAGGTCCGACCCGCAGATCCCCGCCAGCCGCGGCCGGACCCGAGCCCACCCCTCCGCACGCAGCGCGGGGTCCCCCCGGTTGACCAGCCGCAACGGCGCCAGCGGCCCGGCCAGCAACCCCGGCACCCGCTGCCCCACGGCCCGCGCTGCCACGTAGCGAGGCACCGACCGGAACAGCTCCAACGCAAGGGTCAACGCACCGGCTCCGGCAGCAGGACCCGAGGGGTCCCCTTCGCGTGGTGCCACTCCTCGACCGGCCATCGCCGCTTCCGAGCCACGCGATACAGCGCGACGTCCGGGTTCACCGCCACCGGATTGCCGACAGCGCGCAACAGGGGCAGGTCGGTGTGGCTGTCCGCGTAGGCGTAGGAGTTCTTGAGGTCCACGCCGTTCGCTGCGGCGTGTCTGCGCAACCAGGCCGCTCGGGCCTCGCCGACCAGCGGTGGCTCCACCAGGAAGCCCGTATAGCGCCCCTCCCGCTGCATCGGCTCGGTCGCCACGATCTCGTCGAACAGCGGGGCGATGGGGCGCACGAAGACGTCGATCGCGCCCGTGATCAGAATGGTGCGGTGGCCGGCGGCCCGGTGCTGCCGGATGCGCCGTACGGCGGCGGGGGACACCCGCTGAAGCACCATGTCCGACACCTGCTCGTCCACCAGTCGCCGCAGGCCCTCCACCGACGCGCCTTCGTACCGCCGGTAGAACGAACGCAGGAACTCGCCCCGGTCCCGCCGCTCGGCGCCCAGGTACCGGGGCAGCGAGCGCGCCACCGAGGACACCTCGAAGGGCCAGTCCTCGGCCGGGAGGTCGGCCAGGCGCAACCACAGGTACGACTCGATGACGTTCGAAGAAAGGATGGTTCCCTCCATGTCGAACGCGGCGACGACGGCCTCTTCGCGGCGGCGGACGCGCACCTCCGGGTCCGGCCGCGTGGGGCTCGGGTACCGCATGGCCACCGTGATGGTCGGGCAGTGCACGTCCTGGAGGTAGTACTTCCAGTCGATGGCGTCGCAGTCGAACGGGAACGCGGCCCGGTCGTCGGCCGGGAGCGACCCGTACAGCTCCAGCGTCCGCTCGTCCGTGTAGATGACCTCCGCCTCCACGTAGGGCCCGTACAGGTCGGCGTACCGCCGGATGAACTCCACCCGCCCGCGCTCCCGATCGAGCCGGCGCACCATGTCGCGCACGCGGGGGGACCGGGGTAGCCGCGTCAGCACCCGGTCGGCGGCGTCGATCAGCTTCTCCCCGTTCCGCAGGCGTCGCTCCACCCGCCTGCGCCCGGGGAACTTCCATTCGGGCACCCGCACCGTGCCGCGCCCGCGCTCCGGGAGCGGCTCGCGTTCGAAGTACTCTCGGACCAGCTCGTAGATCCGTAGGAAATGCAAGGGGTTCCGGGAGCCGGAGGACACGTGATGGTAGCTGCGGCCTCCGCGCTCGAGCGGCGTCGCGGCCACCGCCAGCAGCGCGTTCACCACGAAGTCGACCGGGATCACGTCGAGGATCCCCTCCGGGATGCCGGCGAACTCCGGGAACGCGCCGCGGCCGTAGGCCAGGATGATCGGCTCGGCCATCTTGAACCCCTCGATCCAGCCGGGGAACGGGTGGCGGTACGCGCTCTCGATGATCGAGGGACGCACGATGGACAGCGGCAGGCCGCCCGCAAGCTCCTCGGCCGCCCGCTCGCCGAGGGCCTTGGTCAGCGTGTACACGTCCGGCCACCCCAGGGTCTGGGCCCGGGCCCGGCCGTACTGCACCAGGCGCTTGGTCACCCATTCCCGCCGGCGGGCCTCGGCGTGCTCCGCCACCTCCATGGGGCCGGCCCGGCCGTGCTCGGCGCGGGATCGCTCGACGAACCGGTCCAGCATCTCCGGCTTGCGCGACGCGTCCTCCACCGTCCGCCGGGCGGCCAGCGCCGCGTCCAGCTCCGCGCGCCAGTCCAGGGAGTGGGAAAGCGGCGCCTCCGGGATCACGCCCTTGCGCAGCCCGGCCACGTACGCGGTGGAGACGTGGATGACCCGGGGCGTGCTGCCGCTGGCGTGGATGGCCTCGTACACGCTGGTGGCCCCCAGGACGTTGGTGCGGAACCCGTCGTCGATGGGGGGGTCGAACGACACGGTGGCGGCGCTGTGGAACACGACGTCCAGGTCGTTCGGGAGCGTGGGCAGGCCACCGGTGACGTCGCCCTCCAGGACCTCCACGCGTTCCTCGAACAGGGCCCGCAGCCCGTCCGCGCCCACGCGGTCGCGCAGCGAGTTGAACACTGGCTGGGCCAGCAGCGCCTCAGCCCTGGATCGGCCGTTGCTTCCGGCGCGGGACCGGATTACCAGCGTCAGACGCGTGTCGGGAACCTCGCCCAGGAGCCGCTCGAAGAGCGCCTGCCCAAGGAAGCCGGTGACGCCGGTCAGCAGGATCCGCTTCCCGGCCAGCTCCTCCCGGATCATGCCGCGGCCCGCTTCCCGCGCACTGTGGACCGCTTCCCGCGCCGCCGATTCTCTACCACGCGGTAGATAATCACCGACCGCCACGCGGAGGGCAAACCGCGCTGCGCGGAGCATGGACTGCGACGCAACGAATTTCGTTGCGGTAAGCTTGTGGCCATCGGTTCGCAAAGGAGGAACCAGTGCCGGTTGCGGTGCGAGAGAAGGTTCGAGCGGTGAGCAAGGACCTTGGAGGACAGGCCAAGCTTGCACGAGTCCTCGGAGTGAGTCCGTCACGGGTCAGCCGGTGGTTACGGACCGAGGAACCCGACCCTGAGAACCGCCGCAAGGTGGAGGGCGTGGAGTACGTGCTGTCACGGCTGCTTGCGATCTACGAGCGCGAGACGGCCATGAAATGGCTCCGCGGGTTCAACGCGCACATCGGCAACCGCAGGCCCATCGACCTGCTCGCGCAGGGCCGGATCGAAGACGTTCTCGCGGCGATCCAGGCTGAAGAGGGCCTCGCGTACGCCTAACCGAGTGCTCTACCGGGTCTTCCCGTGGCAGCCGGGCGCCGCCGACACCGAACCCGGGGGCGCGCTGTACGTTCCGCGCGGCGCCCAGGGTGGAGGTCGGCACGACAACCCCGATCGGTACGGCGCCCTGTACGCGAGCCGTTCGCCCGAATCCGCAGTGGCTGAGCGGCTCCAGGCATTCCGCGGGGAGATCGTAGCCGACGAGGATCTCGGGCTTCCGGGGGGAAGACGGTATGCGCTGGCCGCGCTGGACGACGAGGGGATCGGGCCCCTGATCGACTTGGACGACCCCGCCGAGCTGGTGAGTCGCGGGCTCCGTCCCTCCACTGTGGCCACGCTCCGCCGGGCCATGACCCGCCGGATGGCCCTCCGCATCTTCGAAGAGGGCGGATCAGGGTTCGGATGGTGGTCCACTCTCGAGGCTTCCTGGCCCAACGTGACCTTGTTCGCCGAGCGGGCGGTTTCCCGCCTGCGCCTGGAAGAAGACCCGGAACCCCTTTCCGTTCATCACCCGGCGGTGTGGGTGGCCGCGGATACGCTGGGAATCCGGTTGGGTTGAGCTCCCCGAACCGCTACAGGCCGGCCATGGGAGCGTGGCGGGGCCACGGCCGGAGGCCCTCGAGCTGGCGGGCCAGGGCCAGCAGGAGCGCCTCACCGCCGTCCGGGGCCACCAGCTGGACGCCGATCGGCGTGCCGTTCGAGTGGATCCCCGCCGGCACGCTGGCGGCCGGATACCCCGCGTAGTTCCAGGAAGCCGCGAACGGCGCGTACCGCAGGTTGGCCAGGACGGTGCGCAGCCATCCCCGGTGGCTCCAGTCGTCCACGGGGAGCGTGGGGCGGGCCAGGGTCGGCGTGATCAGCACGTCGACGCCGGAGAAGAACGCCGAGGCCCGCTTCCGCCACCAGTCGCGCTGGGAGTCCTTGACCCGGCCAGTGCGGAGCATGAACCGTCCGACCGACGCGTGTCCCCGGGTCCGTCGCTCCAGCTTCGACCGGTCCAGGCCCTCGGTTTCCAGGGCCACCGCTGCGGTCCATCTGGCCAGCACGGCGTTCGCGTTCCGGATCGGGTACGGGGGGTCGGCGTCCCGCACGTCGTGCCCGGCCTCGGCCAGGAGCTTCCCGGTCTCCCGGGCTGCTTCCGTCCATTCCCGATCCACCCGCACCCCCGGCGCCGGAGACTTCACCGAGACGGCGATGCGCAGGGGGCGCTCGGGCAGCGCCGCGTCGCGGAGCTCCGGCCGCCCGGCCATGACGGAGAGCACCAGGGCCGCGTCGTCAACGGTCGTGGCGATGGGTCCGTTCTCCGCGAAGCCGTACCAGTCGTTGGGGCCGAGCCCGGCGGGGACGGTCCCCAGGCCCGGCTTCAGCCCGAACAGGCCGCAGCAGGCGCTGGGGATGCGGATCGAGCCGAGGCCGTCGTTCCCGTGCGCCACCGGCACCATGGCCGTGGAAACGGCGGCGGCGCTGCCCCCGGACGAGCCGCCGGGGGAGCGTTCCAGGTTCCAGGGGTTGCGGGTGATCCCGAACGCGCTCTCGGTGGTCCCGAAGATGCCGAGCTCGGGCAGGCGCGTGATGCCGATCACCACCGCGCCGGCCGACCGGAGCCTGCGGACCACCTCGTGGTCCTCGGAGCTCGGGGTGCCCGGCCTGGCGGGAGACCCTTCGCGCATCGGCTCCCCCGCCACCGCGACGTTGTCCTTGATCGCCATCGGAACGCCGGCCAGCGGCAGGGAAGCCAGGTCCTCCCGGGCACCGACGGCATCGGCCTCCGCCACCGCTTTCTCGGCACGCACGACCTGGAAGGCGCCGAGCTGCGGGTCGAGCTTCTCGATCTGCTCAAGGTGCTGGCGCACCGCGTCGGCGGGGGTGACCTTCCCTGCGCGGACCATCTCAGCGATGTCCGTCGCCGTCTGCCCGATCGTCCCGTACTCAGCCATGTGTGGCCTCCATGTCGGATGACCGGGACAGGGTAGACATCGAGCGGGCCAGGCGAAACCCAGCCGGCAAACCACGTAGCATCGAAGCGGTGGCACCGAGGTTTCGGCGCGTCGTGGTCACGGGTGGGGCCGGGTTCATCGGCTCCCACCTGTGCGAGCGCTTCCTGGGGGATGGCGCCGGGGTGGTGTGCGTGGACAACCTGGTCACGGGGCGCCAGGACAACGTGGGGCACCTCCGCGACGAGGCCGGCTTCGAGTTCGTCCGCGCCGACATCACCGGGGGCATCCACGTCGAGGGGCCGGTCGACGCGGTGCTCCATTTCGCCTCGCCGGCCAGCCCCATCGACTACCTGAAACTGCCCATCCAGACCCTCAAGGTCGGCGCGCTGGGCACCCACAACGCGCTCGGACTGGCCAAGGCCAAGGAGGCCCGGTTCCTGCTGGCCTCGACGTCGGAGGTCTACGGCGACCCGCTGGTGCATCCCCAGCCCGAGGACTACTGGGGGAACGTCAACCCCATCGGGCCGCGGGGGGTGTACGACGAGGCGAAGCGGTTCGCCGAGGCCATGACCATGGCCTACCACCGCACCCACGGCATCCCCACCCGCATCGTGCGCATCTTCAACACGATGGGAGAACGAATGCGGCCGGACGACGGGCGCGCGGTGCCCACGTTCATCACCCAGGCCCTCCGCGGCGAGCCGCTGACCGTGCACGGGGACGGGTCGCAGACCCGCTCCATCGGGTACGTGTCCGACACGGTCGAGGGCGTGGTCCGCCTACTGGGGAGCGACGTCACCGACCCGGTGAACATCGGGAACCCGGAGGAGATCTCGGTGGTGGACCTGGCTCGGGCCATCGGGCGGCTGGCGGGCACGGAGCCGCAGCTGCGATTCGTGGAGCGTCCGGTGGACGATCCGACGGTCCGGCAACCGGACATCCGGCGGGCCCGGGAGCTCCTGGGATGGGAGCCCGAGGTCAGCATGGAGGAGGGCCTGAAGCGGACCATCGAGTGGTTCCGCGACCGGCTAGCCTAGCCGATCGCACCTGAATTCAGCGCGACTTCTTGTCCCGGTCGGGCTGCCCCACCGTCGGGCGGCCCACGCTCGCGTACACGAAGCCGGCCGCCGCCACGGCCTCGGGGTGCAGCAGGTTCCGTCCGTCCGCGATGACCGGTCGGGCCATCAGGCCCCGGAGCCGCTCCAGGTCGACCGAGGCGTACTCCGGCCACTCCGTGCAGATGGCCACGCATTGGGCGTCGCGCGCGGCCTCGTACGCGTCGTCGCTGAACGACACTTCCGGCAGCAGGTGCTTGGCGGCGGGCAGGGCCACCGGGTCGTGCGCCACCACGTGCGCCCCCTCCGCCCGCAGCCGCTCGATGACTAGGAAGGCCGGCGCGTCGCGGAGGTCGTCGGTCTCCGGCTTGAACGCCAGGCCCCACACCGCGACCCGCTTGCCCTGCAGGTTCCACAGGACCGAGCGGATCTTCTCCACGAACGCGGGGACGCGGGCCACGTTCACCCGCTCCACCGCGGCCAGCACCTCGAAGTCCACCCCAAGCTGCTCGGCCCGGTACCGGTAGGCCCGGACGTCCTTGGGGAAGCAGGAACCGCCGTACCCGATCCCGGCGCGGAGGAAGGCCGGCCCGATCCGGGGGTCGAGCCCCATGGCTTGGGCCACCACCTCGACGTCGGCCCCGGTGCGCTCGCAGATCTCGGCGATGGAGTTGACGAAGGAGATCTTGGTGGCCAGGAACGCGTTCGAGGAATGCTTGATCAGCTCGGCCGTGGCCAGGTCGGTGACCACGACCGGACAGCCCGTGCGGTCCACGATCGGCCGGTACACCTCGCGCAGGCGCTCCACCGCGCGATCCGACGAGGCGCCGATGACTATGCGGTCGGGCTCCAGCGTGTCCTGGACCGCGCGGCCCTCGCGGAGGAACTCCGGCGTGGAGGCCACGTCGAACTCGGCGCCGGCCGGGGCCTCCACCTCCATGGTCCGGCGGACCCACTGCCCGGTCTCCACGGGGACGGTGGACTTCTCGGCCACCACCGTGTAGCCCTCGATGTTGCGGGCCAGGATGGTGGCCACCCGTTCGACCTGGATCAGGTTGGCCTCGCCGTTCGGCTTGGTCGGGGTCCCCACGCACACGAACGAGACCTCGGCGTGGCGGGCCCCCTCGGCCAGGTCGGTCGACACCCGCAAGCGGCCGGTGTCCAGTCCCTCCCGCACCAGGTCGGTGAGCCCCGGCTCGTGGAATGGCACCTCGCCGCGCCCGATGGTGGCGACCTTCTCGGCGTCGTCGTCCACCCCCACCACCTCGTGGCCGACGTGCGCGAGGCACGCCGCGGTGGTCAGCCCGACGTGTCCGGTTCCGATGACGGAGACCCGCATGAGGGCGTTACGTTATCGAATGGGAGGGACCGGCAACCTGCCTTGACCTTCATCGGGCCCCGGCAGGAGGATGGGGTGTTCCCCGTTCGGGAAACTGCCGCGATGCGGGGCGGCGGGGGCAAGAGGGGGTGGCCATGAACGGTCGGGGAAGGGTTCGTCTCGTCGTGATCGGGGTGCTCGCCGCAACCTGCTCGCTGGCCGGATGGCTGGGAGCGGTGGCGGCCGGCGCCGCCACATCGGCCGACCTGTCGATCACCAAGGGGGACTCCCCCGATCCGGTGGCTCCCGGGGCGTCCCTGACCTACACGATCAGCGCGACGAACCACGGGCCGGACTCGGCCTCGCCGGTCCAGGTCCGGGACTCACTTCCCAGCTCGACCACGTTCTCGTCCATCGGCGCCCCGTCCGGGTGGACGTGCGCCCACCCCAGCCCGGGCACCACGGGAGTGGTCAACTGCACCACGTCCTCGATGGCGTCCGGCGACACCGAGAGCTTCTCGCTGGTGGTCACGGTGAAGTCGAGCACCCCGAGCGGATCGACCATCTCGAACACCGCCGCCGTCCAGTCATCGAAGACCCCCGACCCCGACACGAGCGACAACGCGCCCACCACCACGACGAGCGTGAAGGCCACCAGCACGGCGGACCTGGACGTCTCCAAGTCCGACTCGCCGGACCCGGTGGCACCCGGGAGCACCATCACGTACTCGATCGTGGTGACCAACCACGGGCCCGATACCGCGTCCAAGGTGGCGATGGACGACCCGCTGCCCTCGGGCACGACCTTCCAGTCGGTGTCGTCGCCCGGCAGCTGGTCCTGCTCCCACCCGGCGGTCGGCGCCTCGGGGACGGTGGACTGCACGACCAACTCGGAGCCCGCCGGCCACTCCCCGGCGTTCAAGATCGTGGTGAAGGTGCCCAGTACCGTGAAGGCGGGCACGGTCCTGACCAACACCGCGACGGCCAGCTCGCAGAGCGCCGACCCCAACCCGAATAACAACAAGGCCACCGCCACCACAACGGTGAACGGGGCGGCCGACCTCTCGGTCACGAAGTCCGGAGCGCCGAACCCGGTGGTGGCGGGGACGGATCTCACGTACACCCTGGTGGTCCACAACGGCGGGCCCGGGTCGGCGACCGACGTCAAGCTGACGGACCCCGTCCCGTCGAACGAGGGGTTCCTGTCCATCAGCAAGCCAGCCGGCTGGAGCTGCACGACGCCCTCCGTCGGAGAATCCGGGACCATCACCTGCACGAAGACCCCGCTCGTCAACGGCGAGAGCGCCACGTTCACCGTGCAGGTGCTGGTGGCGGCGTCCACGCTGGGCAACACCACCCTCTCGAACACGGCCACGGTGGCCACGACGGCCACGGACCCAGTCGAGGGCAACGACACCGACACGGTCCACACCCTGGTGGTGCGACGGGCGGACGTCGGCGTGTCCCTGAGCGACTTCCCCGACCCGGTCCGGCGGGGACATCACCTCCACTACACGATCACGGTGACGAACGACGGTCCCAGCTTCGCCAAGAAGGTCAAGCTCACCGACTTCGTGCCCAAGCACACGGTGTTCATCTCCGTGTTCGCCCCGTCCGGATGGAGCTGCACGAACCCGGGCTTCGGCGAGACCGGCCTGGTCCGGTGCACCCTGTTCTCCATGGCACCGGGAGACTCGGACACCATCCAGATCACCGTCCGGGTCCGCCACCACACCAGCGGGGGGACGTTCGTGCACGACACCGCCAAGGTCCACTCGCCCACGCCCGACCCGGACCACAGCAACCAGGCCGAGACGGTAGCGACGAAGGTCAAGCATGGCGGGTAGTCATGGGTTGGGCGCGGAGCGAGCGCCCCGGGCAACGAGGGGTCGCGGAGGCTAGTGCTACATCCTCCTCACACCGGGACCTTTAGCGACGCTTCCCGGCGAACCGAAAGCTGGACTTCGGTCGAGACCCTGATGGAGAATCCCGACCGACGAGAGGGGGGCCGATGAGGAGAGCGCTGGCGGTCGGGTGGGTCGTCGTCATGGTGCTGTCGCTTACCGCCCGCGCCGGAGCCGCCACGGGCTGTCAGGGACGCATCCTGTTCGGCTCCAATCGATCCGGCGACCCCGACGTCTGGTCGATGAACGCGGACGGATCGAACCCCACCGACCTCACGAACACGGTCGGCGTTTCGGAAACTCAGCCGGAGTGCTCGCCCGATGGGTCCGCGATCGCCTACCGGGCCTCGGTGGTGGGGGTGCTTCAGGTCTTCACGATGGATTCCGGTGGGGGGAATATCGCGGATATCAGCTCCGTGGGGACGAACGAGCAGACTCCTGACTGGTCCCCGAGCGGTACGCAGATCGCACTTTCATCGGATCGGGGCGGGGACTACGACATCTGGGTCGAGGGAGCCGACGGCTCCAATCCCGTGCAACTGACCACCGACCCAGGCGTGGACTCCGACCCGGAGTGGTCGCCGGACGGCTCCCAGATCGCATTTTGCTCCGACCGGGGCGGAAACGGGTTCTCATTGTGGATCATGGACGCGAGCGGCCAGAATCAGACGCAGGTGTCTACGCTCACAGACATCTTCGCGTGCTACCCGAACTGGCTCCCGGCCGGCCCTAGAGGCGGCGGCAAGATCGCCTTCACCGCGCAACCGAACGGAATCAACCAGATCTTCTCCATCGCCACGAACGGCCTGCATCTCCAACAGTTGACGTTCGGCTCGATCTCCGACTTCGCGCCAAGCTACTCTCCGGACGCGACCCGGCTGGCCTTCACTCGAGCCCTCTCCCCGACCGATCAGGACGTCTTCGTGCTGCGGTCGAACGGCGTGACCAAGGACCTCACACCCAACACACCGGGCATCGACGCCGTCTCGTCCTGGACCTGAGGCCGGGCGTCCGGATCTGATGAAGGGACCGGCCGCGCCTGGCGGGAGCGAGCGTCGATCGAGCCGATGATCACAGGGAAGAAGGCCCTCGCTACGACGGCGGCCATCGCGCTCGGTGTGGCGTGCACGATCGCGGTCGCCCTTGCAAATCCGAGAGCGGCGCGTGCAGGTGGGCCCGCCATCTCGTTCTTCGGCCTGGGAACGCCGACGGCCACCACCGTGGTCTCCGGGAACAACTTCGATCCGAATGCCGCGTTCGAGGTCTACTTCGACAGCGCCGACGTCGCGTCGGGGGTGACGGCGCCGGACGGTACCTTCGGAGGCGTCGGCATCGACGTTCCGGTGACCGCGGTGCCCGGATCGCACTGGGTGACGGTGACAGAGACCGCCACCGGATTGAGCGCCCAGGCGTCGTATTTCGTCTCCAGCCCGTGGGCCCAGTTCCACAGCGCGGCGGGTCTCACCGGCCTCAATCCATACGAGAACGTCATCAGCTCGCTGAACGCGTCGACCCTGGTGTCGGCCTGGACCGGAAACACCCCCGCCGGGGTGCGGTCGTCCGCGGCGGTGGGGTCGCTGGGCTTCGCCTACGTCGGTTCCGACGACGGCACGGTGTATTCGTTCCCTCCCGGCTGCCATGCGACCTGTCCACCGAAATGGACGGCGACGACCGGAGGACCGGTCACGTCGTCTCCCGCCCTTGGGTCGGGCGCCGTGTACGTGGGGTCCGGCGACGGCAAGCTGTACGCCTTCCCGACCGGGTGCACGAATACCTGCAATCCGGCCTGGACGGCGTCGACCGGCGGGGCGGTCACCTCACCCACGGTGTCCGGGAACGTCTTCGTGGGGTCCGGCGACGACAAGGTGTACGCGTTCAAGCCGTCCTGTGGTGCTTCGACCTGTTCACCGTTATGGGCGAAGCCGACCGGAGGCCCCATCACCGGGGCCCCGGCCGTGGCCTTCGGCAAGGTGTACGTGGGGTCGGGCGACGCCAAGGTGTATGCCCTCAGTCCCAGCAACGGCGCCATCTCGTGGCGCGTCGCTGTCAACGGGCCGGTGGTGGCCTCGGTCGCCGTGGCCCAGCAGCCGTGGTCGCAGCCGGTCGTGTACGCGGTGACGCAGCCCGGGACCCTCTACGCGCTGAATGCGTACACGGGCGCCATCCAGTGGCGGGGCTCACTCGGCGCCCCGTCCACCTCCTCTCCCGCGGTCGCCTACGGCAACGTCTTCGTTGGCACGGACAGGGGGAAGCTGGCGGCGTTCGGCGCGAACGGGTGCACCAGCTCCACGTGTGCCCCCTTGTGGATCCGAGCGACCGGGGGCGCCGTCACCACCGCTCCGGCCGTGGGGAACGGGGTGGTGTTCGTGGGCTCCAAGGGCGGCAGCCTGCTGGCCTTCAACTCGCGGAGCGGCACCCCGCTGTGGACGTCCAGCCTCGGCAGCGCCGTTGAGTCATCGCCCGCCGTCGCCAACAGCTTCGTATACGTGGGGGCCGACGCGGGAGGGCTCCACGCCTTCAAGCTCTCCGCGGCGCCAGCTCCCCCGCCGAAGCCGGACCCGTCGACCCTCCATCCGCTGGCCACCCCGATCCGCCACGTCGTGATCATCTACCAGGAGAACCACTCGTTCGACGACACGTTGGGGTTCCTGTGTGTGCGGGATCAACGGTGCGACGGAGCCACCACCGGGACCCTGCCGGACGGCTCGACCGTCCAGCTGGCCCAGGAGCCGGACCTGGTTCCCATCGTGGAGCACGACGTCGCCTCGCAGGTGGCGGCCGTCGACGGAGGGAAAATGGACGGTTTCTCGCTCATCGACGGCTGCTCGCAAACCGACAACTACGCCTGTTATGCGCAGTATCAGCCCGGCCAGATCCCGAACCTGGCCGCGCTGGCTCGAGCGTTCGTGATCTCGGACCGCACGTTCGAGTCGGACTCGGTGCCCAGTTGGGGGGGGCACATCGACGTGGCCGCAGCGCAGGTGGACGGCTTCATCGGAGACAATCCCCTCGCCGCGCCGGGGCTCCCCGTGGGCCCCCTGACATGGGGCTGCGACAGCAACGACAACGCTTTGTGGGCTCCTCCCGGTGGCTCCGTTCAATCCATCGCCGCGTGCATCCCGAAACAGGACGGCTCGGGTCCATACGCCCCCTCCCCCGCCTCGTGGATCCCCACGATCATGGACCGCCTGGACGCGGCAGGCTCCTCGTGGCGGATCTACGGCGGATGGGGCACCTGGACCGTGTGTCCGAGCTTTGCCGACTGCATCTACGGGCCTCAACGGAACGCGGCCGTCACATACGACCAGGTCCTCGCGGATGCGGCGAGCGGCTCGCTGGCCAACGTCTCGATTGTGATCCCGACAGGCGCAAACTCGCAGCACAACGGGTGGTCGATGCTTCAGGGCGACAACTGGATCGGCTCAGTAGTAGGAGCCATCGAGCAGGGGCCGGAGTGGCAATCGACCGCCATCTTCATCACATACGATGACTGTGGTTGCTTCTACGATCACGTTGCACCTCCCCAGGGGTTGGGCATCCGGGTGCCCATGGTGATCGTCAGCCCGTACGCCAAGGCCGGATACACCGACTCGAATGTGGCCTCGTACTCCTCCATGCTCGCGTACGTGGAAGGCGTATTCGGCCTGGCCCCCCTGTACTCGACCGATGCCAACGCGTACGACTTCGGCCAGAGCTTCGACTACACCCAGCACCCGCTGGCCACCATCCCCCTGAAGCGGCACCCCGTCCCCGCGTGGGAACGCGGCTTCCTGCGAGCGCATCCCCCCAAGCAAGACGCCACGTGACGGGAGCTCCGGCGGCGTCCAGGCGTCCGCACGACCAGCGACCGGTGACCGCACCCGTCCCCATCAGGACCTGGAACGCCCTCTCCGGGCATCCCCGATTGTCGTGGAGCATCCTGCTCCACGCGCAGATGCGGGCCACACCCGGGCTGACTCAGATCGAACGACGCCTGGCCACCGCGTGGCCCCCGCGTCTCGGATCACGCCCCTCCGTGATCGGGATCGAGCGCGAGGAGCAGCTGCACCAGCTGCAGGGGCGCTTCGCGGATGACTCGTACGACGACCGGCGTCCCCGAGTCCGGGTGGCTCGGTCACCGGCGTCCGTGCTGGTCGCGGCCCACCATTCGGCCCTCGACGGGCTGGGGCTCCTCGGCCTCTTGGGGATCGTCCTCGACGCCCCAGTGCGCTCGAGCGTGCGAGGCCTGAGTGCGGAGGGCGGCTCGCCGGCGGCAGGGCGATTCCTCCGCCGAGCTGCTGGACGCCTTCGGGAGGCCGCGCTTTCTCCACCCCTTCGCATCGCGCCGGACCGCCGCGGCGCCGGCGGAGGCGATCACCTGGTCGAGACGCAGGTCCCCAGCGTGACCGGGGGAACCCCCACGCTCCTGGCCGCCGTCGCACGTGCCGTGGACGCGTGGAACGACGCGCACGGCACGAAGTCTGGCCCGGTGACGATCGCCGTCGGCCTCAGCCGCCGGCCGGGGTCGACGCCGACCCTCGAGGACGAATCCGCGTTTGCCCGAGTCGTCATGACCGGCCGCACTCCCGACGCTGCCCGCTCTGCCCTCCATGCCGCCCCGCCGGAACCAGCGGCGCCGCCGGGCTCCCGAGCTCTGGGCCTCGTCGCTCGGCTGGGCCGGCCATTATCCGGTCGGCTCGGATCGACGTTGCTTGTCTCCAACCTCGGGCGGATCGACGTGCCGGACGAGGTCCGGTCCATCGCGTTCTGGCCCGTGGCGACGGCGCGATCGGGGGTCTCGCTCGGCGTGACGTCGGTCGGCGCGGGAACGGTGCTCGGGCTTCGAGCTCGGCGAGCCTTCTTCACCAGGACCGGGGCGGAGAGGCTGCTGGCGACCATCGCCGCCAGCCTGACGCCGCTCTCGGCCTCCCCCGAGGCAACCGATGCGTGACCTGATCAGGTCGCGGTGGTCACCACTCCCGACCAGAAGGTCGCCAGATGCGTATGTCCGCTCAGGTTCGGGTGGACGCCATCCGAGTAATCGCTCCACAAGACGAGCGAGCCGCTCGGGTCGATGTAGGGCAGTCCGTAGGTGCCCGCCTCCGTCTGGATGATCGAGTTCCAGGAGGTCACGTCGATGTCCTGGCGGGGCAGGATGGCGGAGACGTAGATCGGCACGCTCCCCAGCCGAGCAAGCAGCTGGGAGAACATGCTGTCCAGGGCGGAGCGGAACTGGTCCTGGGTCGGTTTGCACCCCCAGAAGTCACCGGCGACGTCGTTGGTGCCGAAGGCCTCGATGACGATGGAGGGGCGACTCCTCACCACGTCCTGGACGTGATACTGACCCCAGCAGTACGCGCTCATTCCGGGGACGGATTGGCTGGAGAGGCGATGGCCCAGCAGGCCGGCCAGCTGGTCAGCGTACCCGTCCGAGTCGTTGATGGGGCCGCCGCTGTTCCAGCCGTCCCCGATGGAGTCCCCATACACCGTGAGGACCGGGAGGGCCTGCGCCTGGGCCAGGGGAACCAGCGCGCCAGCGTCGAGGACCACCCCCTTGAACACCAGGGTCCCCGACACCACCGTCACCTGGAACTTGATCACGGCTGAGGAGGGAAGCCCCCACTGAATGGGCACCGTCGCCCTGGTCCCGGTGTTGCCCAGAGTGAACTCGTAAGGGAAGTACTTGTCCGACTGCCGGATGGCAAGGGTGGCCCCGTTCTGCGTCAGGACCAGGGAAATCGTCGTAGCCCCCCGCTCGGCGAAGACGTACGACTGCCCCGCCTTGAGGGTGGCCGCGTTGGAAGGGAGCGCCGGCACGAGCACGAGCGCCACGGTTGCTCCGACCACGGACATGATCCGGGTCATGGCTCGCGGATCATAGCCCTCGCCACGTGCGGGCGAGAAGGGCCGGCCCGGCCCGTTTCCTGGCAATCGGGGGGCCGACCTGGGAAGATTTGTCGCCCGCCCTGCTCGCGCCGTGGTTCGGGGGCCATCTCACACATGGACATCTCGACATTCCAGCAACGGCTGCCTGCGCTCTACGGCGGCGACCTCTACGCGGAGCATCCGGTTGACCGCCGGTTCCGGGAGCTGATGGACGACGTCCCGGGGATGGCCAGCGAGAACAAGCTGGCGCTGCTCAACCTGGCGGCGAGCCTGCTGGACTCCGGCGAGACCTACCTGGAGGTCGGCTCGTTCAAGGGGCTGTCGATCATCGCCGCGATGCTGGGGAACCCGGAGCCGCGGTTCGTCGCCGTGGAGAGCTTCCGGGAGTTCGGGGTGGACCGCGAGGAGACCGGCGCCGAGCTGCTGGCGAACCTGGAGCGGTGGGGCGTCCGGGACCGGCTGACGGTCCACGAGGAGGACTGCTTCCGGCTGTTCGGGAAGCCCGGCCTGCTGGAGGGGCCGGTGGGCGCGTACTTCTATGACGGCTTCCACGGCAGCATGGCCCAGTACCTGGCCATGGGCATGGTGGAGCCCATCCTGGCCGACCGCGCCCTGGTGATCGTGGACGATGCGTCCTGGCCGGTGGTGGCCAGGGCCACGGCTCGGTTCGTGCGTGGGCACCCGCGATTCCGGCTGCTGTACGACCTGCAGAGCGAGCGGGACTTCGACCCCAAGTGGTGGTGCGGCGTGAAGGTCTACGCCTACGACCGGTCGGCGGCGGCTCCCAGCCCGGCCCGCGGGGACGTCGCGTGGCGGCGCCTGCTGTACGTCAACCTCTACGAGCCAGCCACGTACCTGGCCGGGAAGGCGCTCTACCGGCGGCCGGGGCTGATGAAGGCGGTGAAGAAGGTCGTCCCGCTGTCCTCCCGGCGGGTCAAGGGGCCGACGCCGTGAAGCGGCGGGCAGCGACGCTCGGCGCGGGGGCCGACCCCATGGCGGTTCCATCGGACGAGTCCGCGCCGGGCCCCCGGCTCTCGCTGGGCCGGGCCGGCGTGGTGGTGGCGGTGTCCATGGGCGTGGGCAACGCCATGAACTACGGCTACCACGTGTTCATGTCCCGCAAGCTCGGGCCGTCGTCCTACGGGGCGCTCGGCGCGCTGCTGGCCGTCACGTTCATCTTCTCGGTGCCGGGCCTGGCCCTGCAGAGCATCGTGGCCCGCCATACCGCGCTGCGGCACCGCGACGGCCGCGATGTTGGCGACCTGTGGGCCGGGATCATGCGCGCGGTCCTGGTGGTGGCGGCTGCCCTGGCCGCGCTGATCGCCGTGGCCAGCCCATGGATCACGAGCTTCCTGCATCTCGGCTCGGTGGCCCCGGCCTTGTGGCTGGCGGCGGCCATCTTCGTCCTGCCCGTCGTCCCCGCCATCCTGGGGATGCTCCAGGGTCGGGAGCGGTTCACCGCGCTCGGGGGGACCCTGCTGGCGTCGGCGGTCGGGAAGCTGCTGCTCGGCGTGCTCTTCGTGGAGCTCGGGTTCGGGGTGAGCGGGGCGCTGGCGGGGGCCGCGGCGGGCTCGGTCCTGGGCGCGCTGATCGGCGTGTGGGTGGCCCGTCCCGGGCTGGCGGGAGGCGCCATCGGATGGCCCCTGGTCCGCGAGATGGCCGTGGCCGGCGTGGGCATCTTCGCGCTGTTCCTGATCGTGAACATCGACATCGTGCTGGCTAGGCATTTCCTTTCCCGGGACCTGTCCGGCCTCTACGCTGTCGGCACCATCGTGGCAAAGATCACCTACTGGGCCCCCCGGTTCGTCACCGTGGTCGTGTTCCCCCGCCTCAGCACGTCAGCCGACCGGGGACAACTGCTGGCGAGGGCCATCGGGTTCGTCGCGGTGCTGTGCCTGGCGGTGGTGGCGGTCGTGGCGGCCACCTCGAACCTGCTGCTCCGCGAAGTGTTCGGACACTCGTACGCCCGGCTAGGTCCTGCGCTGTGGCTCTTTGCCGGGATCGGGACGATGTTCGCGCTGGTGCACCTGCTGCTGTTCTCGGGGATCGCCGCCGGGAATCCCTGGATGAGCCGGGTGGTGGCGGTGGCCGTGGTGGTGAAGACCTCGCTGATGGTGGCGTTCTTCCACCACTCGGTCACCCAGATCGCGTCGGTGGTCCTGGTCACCGGGGTCGTGCTGCTGGCGATCGGGCTGGCCCTGGAGTACCGGCGGGGGCCGTTCCCGGAGCCGGCGGCGGCCGTCAACCCCGCGGAAGCGATCGCCGAGTGACGGGCGACCCGGCGTGAAGGCCATGCGGGTCCAGGAGGTGGTGGGGGGCCGGCCCGCGATTGCCAGGGACTTCGTGGTGCGCCGCCGGGTCACTCTGGTCCTGGCAGGACTGGCCGGCCTGGTGGTGGTGGCCGTGTTCGCCAACAGCTGGGGGTCGTTCACCCCCGACACGGAGCCGCAGCTCTACTACGCACCGGGCCGCACCCTGATCCAGTCCCTGTTCGCCTGGAAGGCCAGCCCCTTCCTGGGACAGGCGAACTTCCAGACCGGACTGGCTCCCGTGGCGGCGGCCATCTTCGCGATCCGAGCCCTGGGCGCCTCGCCGTGGGTCGCCGTGCGGATCTGGCGGGCCCTGCTGCTGATCCTGGCCGGGTGGGGCGCCGCGACGTTCTACGACCGGCTGGCCGGGGAGCCCTCCAGGCCGGTCGGTCGGGTGGCCGCCGCAGCGCTGTACGTGGCGAACCCCTACGTCATCGTGAGCGGGGCGAGCACCCCGGTGCTCCTCCCGTACGCGCTGTTCCCGTGGATGATGCTGGCCTTCTCCCGCAGCGTGGACCGGCCCCGCTCGTGGAAGTGGCCGGCCGCCTTCGCCCTGGCCTTCTTCCTGATGGGAGGCCTGAACGCTGGCATCGTGAACGTATTCGTCCTGCTGGGGGTGCCGGCCTACCTGCTGTACGCGCGGCTCAGCGAGGGGGTGCGCTTCCGACAGATGGTCCGGCCGCTGGTCCGGTGCGGCGGGCTGCTGGTGCTGTCGTCCGCCTATTGGATCGTGCCGGCCCTGGCCGCCCGGGGGACCGGCTCCTCCATCGCGTTCGCCACGGAGAAACCCACCGACGTGGCCTCCACGTCCTCGTACGCGGAGACCGCCCGCCTGCTGGGACTGTGGCCGCTGTACGGACGGCAAGGGGTCCAGCCATTCCTGCCCAATGCGGTCGGCTACATCACGAACGCGTGGGTGGTGCTGACCACGTTCGCGCTGCCCATCGCCGCCGCCGTGGGCGCAATCCTGTCGCGGTCCCGGGCCAGGGTGATGGCGGCGATGTTCATCGCCATCGGCGCCCCGGTCATGGTGGGGCTGTTCCCGCCGTCATCTCCCACACCGTTCGGCCGGCTCCTCCAGGCGTTCTTCAACCGGTTCCCGGGCGGGATCGGGTTCCGGACCACCAACAAGGTGGGGGCCCTGGTGGCCCTAGGGCTGACTCTGCTGATCGCGCTGGGAGCGGCGGAGGCCGTGCTCCGGATGCGGCGGCGGAGCTGGGTGGGCCAGGGACTGCTGGCCGGCGTGAGCCTGGTGGTCCTGCTGGGCGCGGTGTTCCCGGCCTGGGCCGGGACGCTGTACCAGAGCGGCTGGAAGCAGATCCCCGGGTACTGGGACCAGGCGGCATCTGCCCTGGACGCCGGCTCCCCCTCCACCCGGGCGCTGCTGCTGCCCGGCGAGGAGTTCGCCGACTACCGATGGGGGAAGCGTGGCCCGGCCGACCTCAACGACTCGCTGCTGTCCCGACCGTCCGCGCTCCGGGTCACCGTTCCCGGCGGCTCGGCCTACGCCGCGGACTTTCTGGCGGCGCTGGACCAGCCCCTGGAGAGCGGCGCCTACACGAAGGGTTCGGCCACCACCCTGGCCCGGTACCTTGGCGTGCGCGACGTCCTGGTCCGCAATGACATGAAGTGGGAGGAGTGGGGCGGGGCCCGGCCGTCCCAGATCGCCGCGACGCTCGGGCAGGAGGGCGGCCTGCGACTCGCGGCCTCCTATGGGGCGCCGGGTGAGAACACCATCGCGCCGGGACCGCCCGGAGCGCCGGGCACGGAGCGGGCCCAGGACGCGGCGCTGCCCCCGCTGCAGCGCTACGTGGTGGCGGGGCCCCGGCCCATCGTCCGAGCGGAGGCCGTGCCGGGCACCGTCCTGGTGGACGGCGACAACTTCGGGCTGGCCCACCTTCCCCAGCTCGGCCTGCTCCCGGGCGACCCGGCGTTCCGTCTGCTGGGAGCCATGACGTCGGCCGGCCTGGAGCAGGCCGTCGACGACGGCGCCCACGTGGTGCTCACGGACACCAACCGTCGGCGGGCCTGGAACTTCCGCCGGACCGGCATCGACTACTCGGCCACCCTGGGGCCCCAGCAGCAGCTGCACGCCGGCGGTGACCTGTCGTTCCGGCTGTTCGGCAACTCGAGCGACACCCAGTCCGTGGCGATCCTGAACGGCGCCACCTCCATCCAAGCCACGAACTACGGGTCGGTGTTCGGGCCCGTGCCCTCGGCCCAGCCCTACTTCGCGTTCGACGGCGACCCGCACTCCGCCTGGCTCACGGGGGGGTTCGGCGGCGCGGTGGGCCAAGCCGTCTCCATCCACCTGCCCAAACCCATCATGGTGTCGGAGCTCACCCTGATGCCGGTCCTGGGCGGCGGCCGGCAGATCTCAAGCGTCCGGCTTGCGCTTGGTGCGACCGTCCTGACGGTCCCCATCCCTGCCGGGCAGGAGGTGGTGAATGTCCCCGTCTCGCCAGCCGTTTCCACGACGTCGCTCAACCTGCAGATCACCGGGATCCGGGGCCAGGGGCTGAACCCCGTGGGATTCTGGGAGATCGGGATCCCCGGGGTCACCGTCCACCAGTTCATCCGGCTCCCCCTCACGTTCTCGCAGCTGGCCGCGGGCCTGGACGGGGCCGGCAAGTTCCGCCTGTCCAAGACGCCGCTCGACATCGTGATGATGCGCGACGCCGGATCCCCCACCACCACCACGGACGACCAGGAGCGCAACCTGTACCGACAGTTCACGCTGCCGCAGGCGCGGAACTTCACCTTCGACGCTGCGGGCACGCTACGGGCCGAGCTGTCGGACTCCGCGCTGGACCACCTGATCGGCGTGCCGGCATCGATCGTGGCCGACTCGTCCTCCCGGGTCAGCCCCGGCACACGCGCGTCCCAGGCCCTGGATGGGAACCCGGACACTGCCTGGTCGCCCAATGGGAAACCCATCGGCCAGTACATCGACGTCTCGTTCCCGTCGCAGACCCTCTCCAGCATCGTGGTGGACCAGCCCACCGACCCAACGGGGAAGTTCATCTCCGAGGCCGACCTGTCCATAAACGGCACGGCGTCCGTCGCCAAGGCCCTGGCTCCGGGGTCCACGACCATCCACTTCCCGCGGCAGGACGTGCACGACATCCGCCTGACCATCCGCAAGGTGGGAGGGCTGGCCGGGTTCATCAAGGTCAGCGAGCTGCATATCGGGACGGTGCACGTGCCGCCGACCGACGCCACCACCCAACTGCAGGGGTGCGTGCCCGCGTTCCTGATCGACCAGCGGCGGGTGCGGGTCCAACTGCCGGGGACTCTGGGGCGCCTGCTGGCCGGCCTGCCCTTCCCGCTGGAGCCGTGCGGGTCCTCGGTGGTCCGGCTGGACGCCGGGGTGCACCGCATCCAGCCCGTCGCGGACTGGCAGATCGACAGCCTGCACCTGGCCTCGCCGCCCACCGGTTCGCCCGCGAGCGCCGCGCCGGCCGCCCCCACCCTCGACGTCTCGAGCCAGACGCCGTCCCGCATGACCATTACCACCGACGGGACGACGTCCGCGGCTCCGTTCTACCTGGTCATCGGGCAGGGATTCGATCCTCGGTGGCACGCGTCGATGGACGGAAAGCTCCTGGGTCCCCCCATCCTGGTGGACGGGTACTCGGCGGGATGGATCATCCGCAGCCCGGGCCCGCACTCGTTCGTGGTGTGGTTCGGACCCCAGCGATTCATGAACGTGTCCCTGGCCGTCTCCCTGCTGGCGCTCGTGCTGATAGCCGCGCTCCTGATTCGCCGGGAACCCGCGTGAGGTGCCAGAGATGAGACGGCGGAGGTGGCGGCGGAAGGGTCCCCGGACCAGACCGGCCGGACCTGAAGGTCCCGAGGGGACCTCGGCCATCGACGTGCGGCCCGGGGCGGGGGTGAACACCCATTCGCCGGGAGTGGGCGGCGTACGAGCTCCGGGCCGGCCATTCCTCGCATGGTTCGGCCTGGCGGTCCTGCTGGGCTTCCTGGGTGGGGGGGTGGGGGTCCTGGTGGCGGCGGGCATCGGCCTGGCCATCGCGATCCTCTCGCCTCAGCCCCGAGCATTCCTGTGGTCGTCCACCGCTTGCTTCGTCCTGGTGCCCCTGGTGGTGCTAGTGAACGGCCTCCCGCCGCCGTTCTTCGTCAGCCCGACGTTCGTGGGGGGCGACCTGTTGGCCCACTACCTGGCGGGCGCGGGCCTCACGCTGCTGGTGGTCGGGATCGTTCGAGACCGGCGGAGCGCCGAAGCGGCGGTCCCGGTGATGGCGCCGCCGCCCCCGGAAGAAGCGGCGCTGATCGGCGGTCCCGCCCCGGCGCTACGGCGCCGGCCGCTGCTTCGCAGGCCGTCGTTCGGGGTCTGGCTTGCCACGATCTCGGTCGCCGGGTTCGTCCTGCGGCTTGCCGTCAGCTCGGGGGCGATACCGGACGTGCTCTCCAGCCAGATCGCCGCCCACCTGCTGGCCGGGGCAGGGTACAGCCTTCCAGGACCGTTCGGCGCGCTCGCCCCGACCGCCCTCCGAGCACCGGTCACGCCCGCGCTCCTCACGGTGGCCCAGACCAGCGCGTCGCCCGAGTTCGCGGCCCGGGTGATCTGGGCCGTCGCCGGGGCTGGGACCGTCGCCGCCGTGGGCGTGGTCGGGCGAAGGCTCTTCGCCGCCGGTCCGGGCCTCCTGGCCGCGGCGCTCGTGGCCCTGCTCCCGGCCTTCTTCCTGGACAACGTCCGGATGACGTCGGGAACGGTCGCCGCGCTGATCGTGACGCTGCTCCTGCTCGCCATCACCAACTCCACCGGCATCGCCTATTCCACCGCTCGGGCCGGCCTCGCCGGCATCCTCGTGGGGATCCTGGCCCTGGCCCGCCCCGAGGGCCTGCTCATCGGAGCGGTGATCGTGGTCCCGTGGCTCACCGCCCGCAGCGCGGCCGTGCTGCCGGCCGCGCGCCGGGCCACGTTCGCTGTCGCCGCCGCGATCGGGCTGGCGATGGTGCTTGGGCCCTGGGTTGCTCGGAACCACGGGGAGCTGGGGACATATCTCCCCACCACCGAGAGTGGAACCATCACCGCCGGCGCGAACGCCGCGTCCACGTACGGCGATGGGCTCATCGGCTCCTTCGACCCGGCCGCGGCTAGAACTACCGCGGCGGACGTGAGCACCAAGCCGCTCGGTGAGGGAGCGCTGGACCGGCGCCTCCTCTCCGAAGCCGGGACCTACGCCACCAGCCACATCGGCGGGTTGCTGGAAGCGCTGCCAGTGCGGGTCGCTCGGGCGTTCGAGCTGTGGAGCCCGGCGAACGAGCGCGATGCCCACGCTGCCCGTGGCCTCTCGGTCAAGGGCTGGATCCTCCAGTGGACCACGTTCCTCCCGCTCCTGGCCCTGTCGCTATGGGGATACTGGCGCCTGCGGGCCCGGGCCCTGGGCGACCTGATGCCCCTGTACCTTCCGCCCCTCGCTGTCTCCGTGGTTGCCCTGGTGTCCTATGGGGAGCCACTGGCCCGCAGGTCCATCGATCCCCTCCTCGCGCTGGTCGCGGCGGCCGGGGTCTGGGCGTTTGGGCGTCCCCAGTCCTTCACTCTGCCATGGCGCTGGCCGCGGTGGGGCCGGCCGGGCCGCAGGTCGCGCCGCCGCGGTCGCCACCACGGGACCAGACGCTGGCGACTCTGGCGGCGGAGGCGTTCGGCTGTCTGAGCGCGGCCACCCCCTGGTGTCGGTGGTGGTCCCCACCCTGAACTCCGCGCGCACCATCGAGGCGTGCCTGCGGTCCATCCGCGACCAGCGATACGCGCCGATCGAGCTGGTGGTGGTGGACAACGACAGTACGGACGGCACCTGGGAGGTCGCTCAGGGCCTGGCCGACGCGGCCATCCGGGGCGGCCCCGAACGCAGCGCCCAGCGCAACGCCGGCGTGGCCCGCTCGACCGGCGAGTTCGTGCTGTGGATCGACTCCGACATGGTGCTGCCACCGTCGGTGGTGGAGGAAGCCGTCACCGCCGCCCTGGACGAGGGTGCCGACGGTGTGTTCATCCCGGAGGTCACCGTGGGGGTGGGGTACTGGACCCGGTGCCGGGCTCTGGAGCGCCGGTGCTACCTGGGCGAGGCCATGATCGAGTCCCCCCGCCTGGTCCGCCGGGAATACCTGCAGGGGACCGGCGGGTTCGTCGAATGGCTGTCCGGGACCGAGGACGCCGAGCTCCGCATGCGGATGCTGCGCGAGGGGCGCCGGCTGGCCCGGACCACCACGCCCATCGTCCACCAGGAGGGCCGCCTGACCCTGGGCGGGGTGGTGGCCAAGCGCTACTACTACGGCCTGGGCCTGACGAGGTACCGGGAGGCCCACCCGGGCGCCATGTCCGCCCAGGCCCGGGCCACCGCCCGGGCGTTCGCCCGCAACCGGCGCCTGCTGGCCGAGCATCCCGGCCTGACCGCGGGGATCGTGGCCATGCGGGCCGCCGAGACCATGGCCTACTTCGCCGGCCAGGCGGTCGGAGCGCTACGGGCGGGGTGACTCCCCCGAGCCGCCCGTCTCCCCATCGGGCTCGCCCGCGCCCGCCCGGCGCAGCGCGAACTCGCGCAGCGGACCCACGCTCACCATCTTCGCCACCAGCCAGGCCGGGGCCAGCGTGGACAGCCGCCGCAGGCGTAGGTAGCGCCGGTAATACCGGGCGAAGCGATGGTCGTCCGTGAATAGGGCGATGGAGATGAACGGATGGGGGACCACCACCGCCGCCGAGGCCCTACGCAGCCGTTCCGGCGGCCATCTGGACACGTGGGCCTCGTGGACGTTGCCGAACAGTTCACCCTGGGGGAACTCGCCCCGCGGAGAGGTCACGATGACGTGGCGAGCCACCCGGCGGAGCTGGCGGAGGAGCTCGCCGCCCCGGGGGTCCGGGAGGTGCTCGATCACGTCGAGGGCCAGTGCCAGCTCGTAGCTCCCCGAGGCCAGCCCCGGCACGACGTCCATGGCGTCCCCGACCCGGATGTCGTCGTACACGGTCCGCTGGACATCGGTCAGGTAGTCCTCGAAGACCTCGATCCCGTCCAGGCGGACGCGGGCGAGAGCGAAGGGGCCGGCCCCCTCCACGTACTGCCGGACCAGCAGCCCGTACAGCCCGTTGCCGATGCCCACGTCCAACACGCTTTTCGGCTCCAGGCGCACCATGAGGTCCACGATCACCTCGATCTGCTCGAACCTCGAACCCGGCACGGTCGTCGCTTCCCCCTCAGCCCGCCCGGGCCGCGTCCACGGACGCGAACGCCTCGCGCATGCGCTGGCTCTGCCGGCGCTCCTCATGGTGCTCCTCGACGTGGCGGCGGTTCCACCGGCCCACCTCGGCCCGGCGGCCGGCGTCTCCCAGGAACCCGAGCAACGCCTCGGCCAGCGCCTCCCGGTCGTCGGGGACCCGCCGATTCGGCTCGGGGACGGCCTCGTGGTTGCTCCCACAGATGGTGGTGACCACCGGGATCCCTGTGGCCATGGCCTCCACGTAGGCCAGGCCGAACTGCTCGTTCCACACCCGGGTGGACCGGGGGGCGGTCACGAACACGGCCGAGCGCCGCAGGGTTTCCGCCACCCCCCGCCGGTCCAGCGCCCCGAGGAACGAGATGGCCCCGCCCGACGCCTCCGCCCGGTGCGCCACCATGGCTTCGAGCGGCCCCCGGCCCCCCACCGCCAGGCGGGCCTCGGGGAGACGCTGGCGAACGAGGCCGAACGCCTCCAGCACCCGGTCGATCCCCTTGTTCGACGCGAGCGGCGAGATGAATGCGGCGATGGGGTCGGCCGCCGGCTCCTCGGCGGGATGGAACAGCTCCAGGTCGATCCCCGGATGCACGACGACACACCGCTCGCCCGGAAAGCCAAGCTCGACGCAGTGGTCCCGGGCGGCGTGGATGAGGCACAGGAACAGGTCCGCGTCCCGGGCCCGCTCCAGGGCCTGGCGGTAGGGAGGCAGCCGGTACAGCGGGTTGCGGGGATCGTTGCCCCACAGCAGCACGGCCTGGCGGAGGCCACGGCGGCGAGCCAGTCCGGCCGCCTGCCCGGTGAGGAGGCTGCACAGCTCGAGGGAAGCCACCCAGTCGCTCGGAGGGATGGAGTCGAGGCCCCGCAGCCAGGCCAGGGACGCGGCCTCGGTCAACCGCCCGGTGATGCGCCGGTAGGCTCGCTGCACGAATTCGACCGGCTCCGCGGGGCGGGGCGACCCGACCGCCATGACGTGCGCTCCCTCCATCAGCGAGAGCCAGTGGAGCTCCCGGTACGGCCGCTGGCGGGGGAGCATCAGCCAGGAGATGCGCAGCGTGTCGCCGGTCACTCCAGGTACCCCAGGGCGGAGAGCCGTTCCACCATTTCCTCTTCCTCGCGCTCCGTCAGGACCTGGCCGTTCCCGATCGGCGGCTCGCCGGCGCCGGCCGCGCGAAGGGGTCCCTCCTGCGGCCACGGGGGAAGCGCGGCCCCGAGCGCGGCCGCTACCTGGGGCTCCGAGGGCGCCCGGTCCGTCTCCTCCCCGGGATCGGACCGCAGGTCGAACAGGCGCTCCGTCGTCCCCTCCACCACCAGCTTCCATGGATCGCGGTAGAGGACTCGGAGGCGGGGCGTTCGGGCCCCGATGCCGGGCCATTCCGGCCGAGCCCATCCGGGAAGGGCCACCCGTTCTCGCTCGGCCACCGCATCGACCTTCGCCGGATCCAGGAGCGAGGGCGCGGCGCCCTCCGGCACGGCGACGCCCGCCGCGTCGAGCACGGTGGCGTACACGCGCCGGAGGTCCACCGTCTCCTCGACCTCCCGGACCGGGACCCCGGCCCCCGACACGGCCAGCGGGACGTGCAGGGCGGGCTCGTCCACGGTGAACCCGTGCTGGAGCGCACCGTGCTCGCCGAACGACTCCCCGTGGTCGGACGTGACGCAGAACATCGCCTCCCGCCCCTGCGCCGAGACCAGCTCGTGCAGCTCCCTGACCAGCCCGTCCAGGTAGCGGGCGGCGTGCCGGTGCAGGCGCCGCCCCAGGTCCACCGCCCTCGCGTGCCGCTCCCGGGGCTCCCCGCCCAGGTTGTAGGGGATGGAAAGCCTGGGATCCAGCAGGCGCATCGTCCGGAGCGCGGTGACGGGTCCGGCCCCGCCCTCCCGCACCGCCCGGGCGGCCTCGGGCGTCAGGTAGGGGGCGTGGGCCTCGATGAGGTTCACCAGCAGCAAGAAGGGCCGGGAGCGGTCGCGGGCTGCCAGCCATTCGCCGATCCGGTCCATGGCGTCGCGGGCCAGCAGGTCCCCGTGGCCGCGCACGGCGCGGTAGGCGTAGTACGCGGCCCGCGCGTTCCGGCGCAGGCGCGGCCGCCCCCGGAACAGGTCCCGCCGCCTGGCCACGTGCACGGAGAGCGTGTCGCGGATGCGGTGGAAGCCATGGTGCATCTGGGTGAGCCGCCCCACCCAGGGGTTGTTGCTGACCAGCGCGGTCTCGTAGCCTGCCGCCGCGAGCAAGCCCGGGAGCCATCGCGTCCCCAGCCCGGGATCGGAGACGGGGCTGCCGGGCAGGATCGACGCCAGCGACCCCCACCCGCCGGGCTCCCGTTCCCACAGGGCGAACTGCCGGGACGTATCCATCCTATGCTCGGACGGCAGCAGCCCCGTGAGGAGCGATCCGTGCGCCGGCAGGGTCCAGGGGGCGTTCGAGACCGCGTGGCGGAACCACATCCCTCGCTCGGCCAGCCCCGCCAGCGTGGGCATGGGTGTCGCGGTGCCACCCAGGCCCGCGGCCTCCGCGGTGAGCGTGTCGAGGACCACCACCACGAGGTTCGGCCGTCCCGATCCCCCCGTCCCCGCCGTGTCCATGGGGGAGGAGGATACCGCGGCCGAAAGGCGGCACTACGTGGGCTTTCATTGCCCAAGCCCGTCGGCTACAGTGCAACGGCCAAGCCGGGTGACTGGGGAGTCAGGGGATTGGATTGAGGCGGATCGGCGGCTTCGTCCTGATCATGCTGGGACTGCTGTTCGTCTTCCTCGCGCCGCTCCTCCGTTTCTACACGACCCCCCGGGTGGAGAAGGCTCCGCTCGACCTGTACGACGACATTGTGTCCACCGGCGTCGGCCAGTACTTCAGCACCAACCCCCACTTCCTCCGGCTGGTCGGCTCGGTGCCCCTAGAGAACCGCCAGATCTTCCGGGGAGACGTCGCGGCCGGGAGCTCCTCCACGGCCGTCTACGACTCCTTCTCCAGCACCCGGGACCTCCAGCACGACGCGGTCATCGATGCCAGCAAGGCCAGGATCGTGTTCGACCGGGTCACCGGCCTGGCCGTCCACTGCTGCGGCGAGAGTCCCCGCGAGTCGGGCCTCACCCTGAAGTTCCCGTTCGACGTGCAGCGGACCACGTACCACCTGTGGGACGGCACGGCGAAGCAAGCCCTCCCCGCCCGGTACCTCCGGGACGGGCACATCGTGGGGTTGGGGGTGTACCTGTTCCTGATCCAGGCGGGGCCCCTGGTCATCGACCACGTGGACGTGCCGGGTTCGCTGGTGGGGCTGCCCGACCAGAAGACGGTCACCGCCGACATGACGTACCAGGTCCGGCAGGTGGACTGGGTGGAGCCGGAGACCGGCGCGATCCTCAAGGGAATCCAGCACGGGGTGCGCTGGCTGTCCTACCAGGGCCAGCCTCTGCTGAAGGTGTCCGACACCACCCTCACGCCCGACCAGCAGAGCGTCAACCACATCGCCCACCGGCTGAAGGGACAGCTGTCGCAGCTGCACCTGGAGAAGAACACCATCCCGCTGTTCGGCCCAGTCCTGGGCGTGATCCTGATCGTGGCGGGAGCGCTCCTGCTCCGGGCCCCGAGAAAGCGGCGGGCGGCAATCCAGGCCCCGCCGGTCAAGGAGCGCGAGGAGACGCCGGCCTCGTAAAGGGCCCTTGACCGGGGCCTTGCGCTACCGGAGCAAGGTTACTTCGTAGTAGGCTTGCACATCCGCTGAGGTCCGAGGGGGACGGGTGCGCCGGGTCGCAGCATATGTGGTCATCATGCTGGGATTCCTGTTCCTGTTCCTCGCCCCCTTCCTGCACTGGTACGCGGTTCCACGGCTGCAAAAGGCGCCGCTCGACAAGTACGACAAGATCGTGGCCACCGGCTTCGGGAAGTACTTCAACACCAGCCCGAAGCTCCTGCGGCTGGTGGGGCCGGTCCCTGTGGAGAACATCCAGATCTTCCGGGGCGATCCCAGCCATGGGACCTCGGATGACGCCTCCTACCAGGAGTTCAACACCCTGCGGGACCTCCAGAACGGGAACATCATCCAGGCCACCAAGCTGACCGTCGCGTTCGACCGGGTGACGGGGTTCGCGGTCCTCTGCTGCGGCGAGGACCCCAAGGAGGAGGGCCTGACCCTGAAGTTCCCCTTCGGGGCCCAGGAGACGACGTACCAGCTGTACGACAACACCGGGGAGCGAGCGTTCCCGGTGAAGTTCATCCGGGAAGGGGACATCCAGGGCCTCAAGGTCAACGTGTACCAGGGCTCCGGCGGCCCGGTGGTGATCAGCCACCTCGACGTCCCCGGGACCCTGGTCGGGCAGCCCGACCAGAACACGGTGACCGCGGACATCAGCTACCTCCAGACCACAACCACGTGGATCGAGCCTGAGACCGGCGCAGTGATCAAGGGGTCCCAGCACGCCGTGCAGTACCTGTCCTTCCAGGGGCAGCCGATCCAGCCGCTGGCGGACCTCCACCTGACCTACGACGACGCCACGGTCACCCGCCACGTCAGCGACAGCAAGCACGACCTGAAGCAGCTGCACCTGGTCAAGAGCGGCATCCCCGCCTTCGGGCCGATCTTCGGGGTCATCCTGCTGGTGCTGGGGTTCCTGCTCCTGCGTGGGCAGCGCGCTCCCCGGGAGCCGCGGACGCGCACGGCGGCGCGGCCGGCCGCGGCAGAGGAATCGAGCGCGTAGGACCGACCACGATCCGCCGGGCCGCCGCCCTCGTCCGCGGCTGGTGGGCTCCATCCCTGGACTTCGTCCGGCGCCGGGCCGCCGCCCTGGCCGGGCTGGGAATGGGCCTGGTGGTGATGCTGCCCCTGCTGACCCCCGGCTACGTCCTGTCCTACGACATGGTGTTCGTGCCGAGGTACCGGCTCTCCGCCGACCTGCTGGGGATCTCGCAGCAGGTCCCGCGGGCCGTCCCCACCGAGGGCGCCGTCGCGGTGCTCTCCCGGGTGGTGCCGGGCGACGTCCTGGAGAAGGCCATCCTGATCGGGGTGTTCGTGCTGGCCGCGGCGGGCGCGGCGAGGCTGGTCCCGGCCACGCGCCCGGTGGCCCGACTGGCCGCCGGCGTCCTGTACGCGTGGAACCCGATCGTGTACGAGCGGCTGCTGATCGGGCACTGGTTCCTGCTGGTCGGGTATGCCGCGCTGCCGTGGGTGGCCGCCGCGGCCCTCGACCTCCGGCGGGGACGAGCCGGCGCCGTGCCCCGGCTGGGACTGTGGCTGGCCCTGACCGGCCTGGCCGGGCCGTACTCCGGGATCCTGGGGGCGGGGGTGGCGGTGCTGTTCGCCGCCGCGCCCCCGTGGCCGGGAGAACGTGCGGCTTCCGTTCGCCGCGCAGTGTGGGCCCTTGGCCTGGGGATCCTGGTCAACCTGCCGTGGCTGGTGCCGTCGCTGCTGCGACCGGGCGGCCTCCCGTCCACCGGGGCGGGGCTCCAGGCCTTCGCCGCCCGGTCCGACTCGCCGCTGGGGACGCTCGGAAGCCTGCTCTCGCTGGGCGGGCTGTGGAACACCGACCTGGCCCCGCCGGGGCGGTCCTCCGGGTTCTGGATCCCCGGCTTCGCCTGCATGCTGGCGGTGGCGGGGCTGGGATGGTGGGGGCTCCGCCGGCGGTGGCCCCGGTTCGCCGTGGTGGCGTTGCTGGGAGGCGCGGCCATCGGTCTGGGGCTGGCCGCCGACGGTGCCGTTCCCGGCCTGGGCGCGGCGTACCGGTGGATCGCCGTGCACGTGCCGGGCGGCGGGCTGTTCCGGGACTCCCAGAAGTTCGTGGCCCCGCTGGCTCTGGCCCTGGCCGTCGGGTTCGGGATGGGGGTGGAGCAGGTCCTGGCGGCGTTCGCCTCCGCCCCCCGCCCGGCGCTGGCCTCCCGGGCCGGAGCCGTCGTGCTGGTCCTCCTCCCGCTCTCCCTCGTCCCCACCCTGGCGTGGGGAGCCGGCAACCGCCTGGCCAGCGTGGAGTACCCGCGGAGCTGGCCGGAGGCCCGATCGGTGATGGCGGCCGACCCCGTGCCGGGTAGCGTCCTGGTGCTCCCCTGGCACCTGTACCTGCCGTTGCGGTGGAACGACGGGCACATCGCCCTCGATCCCGCCCAACGCTTCTTCACCCGGCCCGCCCTGACCACCGAACGGCTGGAGCTTCGCTCGGGGACGCTGCCCTCCGAGGACCCGCTGGCCCGGCGGGCCGACCGGGTGGTGGCCGGGGGGCGGCCGCTGGCCCCGGCCCTGCCGTCGCTCGGCGCGCGCTACGTGCTGGTGCTGAAGGAAGCGGACTGGCGGCAGTTCGAGGCCCGGCTGGGCGGGCTGCAGCGGGTCCTGGACAGCCCGGAGCTGATGCTGTTCCGGTCCCCCGCGGCCCCGCGCGCGGTCAGCGTGGCACGGCCGGCGGCGGCTCCAGTGGTGATCGCGGACGTGGCCGTCCTCGCGGCGCTGCTGGCGATGCTCGCGGCGCTCGCCCTCGGGTTCCGAAGGGCCGCTGGCCCCGCCTGACCCGCACTGCTATCCTTGCGCCGTCGACCGTTCGGCTGGAGGAAGCTATGTGGGCCTGGCTGGCCAGGTGGAGATGGATGCTCTTGGTGACGGTGGGTTCCTCCGCGCTTCTGGCCTTCCTCGCGGCGCTCCTTATCGTGATCAGCAAGAACCCCGGCGGCACGCCCGCCAGCCCGCTGGTCGTCTACGGCCCGTAGCGGTCAGCTGTAGACGGGCACCGGGAGGGTCTGGGCTTCCCGTCCGACCACACCATCCAGTACCTTCTCGAACGCCACAACGCTGTCCTCCCACGCGAACGTGGCCGCGCGCTCCCGAGCCCGTCCGGCCAGCTCCTCCCTGAAGCCCGCATCCTCCAGCACCCGTCGCAGGGCCTGCTGGAATCCTTCCTCGTCATCGGCCACCAGGCCGGTCAGGCCGTCCTGGATGGACTCGGCCAGTCCGCCCACCCGGAACCCCACGGCCGGGGTGCCCGCCGCGGCGGCCTCCATCACCGCGATGCCCCAGCCCTCCTTCACCGAGGGCATGGCCAGGACCCAGGACTCCTCCAGGATCCGGGCCTTGGTCTCCTCGTCCACCCACCCCGTGAAGCGGACGCAGTCGTCGAGTCCCAGGCGTGACCGGAGGTCGAACAGCTTCGGCTCCCACCACCCCTGGCCGACCACGGTCACGGTGAGGCCCGGGAGGTCCTCCCGGAGCCGCGCCACCGACTCCAGCAGCACCTCCACCCGCTTGTGGGGGACCAGGCGTCCCAGGAAGCAGATCGACGGGTCGGCGGTCTTCGGCCCCGCCGGTGACGCCTCGCTCAGCCGGACCCCGTTGTGCACGACCGACACGCGCTCGGGGCCCACGCCCAGCCGCCCCAGGTCGTCCCGCGTGGCGTCCGACACGGTGACGTAGGACGCCCGCGCGTACAGGGCCGGCGCCAGCCGGGACTCGATCCACCAGCCGATCCGGGCCGTCCGCTCCGGAAACACCATGGGCCACTGCTCCCGGTGGAGGTGGTGGATCAGCACGACCACCGGACGGCTGCAGTACAGCGGCGAGAAGAAGGGCACGCCGTTCTGGACGTCCACCACCACGTCGTGGCCGTGGAGCCGGCCGGTCAGGTGGTACCAGGCCGCCCACAGGTACACGCTCCTACGCGCGCCGCGCCGGACGAACCGCACGCCGTCCACGACCTCGGAGCGGGGGGCGCCGTCGTACGCGGCGCAGAAGATGGTCACGTCGTGCCCGGCCGCGGCCAGCCCGCGGGCCATCTCCTCCACGAACACCTCCGACCCGCCGCCCTCCGGATGGCGGGTGTCACGCCAGGCCAGGAACAGGACCCGCCGGGTCGGGGCCGCCGGGAAGGCCACCCGGACCGCGTGTGCCGCCAGCACCGCGAACACCGCCGCCTGGACCAGGAGCATCCAGGCCGCCAGGAGCTCCGGCCGGACCCCGGCAGCGAATGCGAGGGCCACACCGGCCGCGGCGGTCGGCGCCACCCAGGACACCCAGGAGATCCGCCCCGCTGCCAGCAGGACCTGCACGGCGGCCAGCGACAACCCGGCCAGCAGCATGGACACCGCGATGGTGCGAAGCGGCCCCGTGGCGTCGGCGTACCCGCTTCCGAACGTCACCGAGAGGACTCGGGCCGGCGCGATCTCGATGAGCGCGGTCAGGGCGGCGGCAGGGATCGACCAGGCCAGCACCCCCCGGACCGAACGGGGCCCCAGCGGACCGGGCCGGGCGGCCCGGGCCACGGCGGGGAGCATGAGCAGGAAAACGCCCTTAGCCAGGGTCGAGGACGCGGCGTAGGTTCCCGCGCTCCCGGGTGACAGGGTCCACACCGCCAGGACGTCCCCCACGTGGAGCGCGGCCAGCGCCACCAGTCCCACCCCCACCCACCACAGCGGCGCCGCGTTCTCCTTGGCCGGGAGCAGGTACAGCGGGACGGCCAGGGCGATCCCCAGGACCAGCGCGAAGCCGGAGAACGAGCGGGGATCGAGGACCCGGCCCAGGGTGCCGGTGAGCAGCAGCGGGACCAGGGCCACGGCGAGCACCGCGAACGCGAGCACGACGGGCTCCAGGAGGAACCCCTCCCTCCGAGACTCCGCCACCCTGGTGACCGTGCCCCCCGCGCTCTCCAGCTCCCTGCGCTCCTCGCTTGGCCCGCTGATTATGGCGGCTACCAGGGCCGATCACCAGGGGAAACCCTGCGTTCGTCGGCGGCGCCACCAGCGATGGTCGCGGCCCTGGCGCCCGCGTGCGGCGTCCGGGAGAATGTGGCCTCGTGCGCCTCGGGGGGAGGGTCTTGCTCGCCACGCTGACGGTGGCCGCGCTCCTGTGCGCGTCTCCGGTGGCGGCGGCCACCGTGGTCCCCAATGACCCGCTGTTCGAGCACTGCGCCGATCCGAAGTGCGTGGACGAGCAGTGGGACCTGCGCTCCGATGGGCGGGGCATCTCCGCCGACACTGCCTGGACGGTGACGAAGGGTGCGGGCGTTGTCGTGGCCAGCCTGGACAGCGGGCTCGACTTCACCCAGCCCGACCTGCAGAACCAGATCTGGCTGAACCCCGGCGAGAACGGGCTCGACGCCGGCGGGCACGACAGGCGGACCAACGGCGTCGACGACGACGGCAACGGCTACGTCGACGACTGGCGGGGGTGGGACTTCTACGAGGACGACAACGACGCCACCGACGACACCGGTTATGGCCACGGGACGGGCACCGCCGGCATCGCGGTGGCGCAGCAGGGCAACGGGATCGGGGTGTCCGGTGTGTCCCCGGACGCGAAGCTGATGGCCCTGCGAGTGTCTGACACGTTCCTGGCGTCGGGGGTTCGCGTGGCCCAGGCCATCCGGTACGCGGCGGACAACGGCGCGAACGTCATCACCATGAGCATCGGCTCCACCGACTCCAGCAAGGCGCTCCGCGATGCCGCGGCCTACGCGGAGGGCAAGGGCGTGGTGATGGTGGCCGCCACGGCCAACGAGTTCAGCGTCCACCCCAATTCCCCGACGTGGCTGGACCAGGTCATCGGGGTCGGCGCGATCGTTCCCGACACCGACGGGACGGGGCTGCCCACGGCGTCGGACTTCACAGTGAAGGCCACCTACTCGAACTTCGGGCCGGTCACCGACGTGGTGGCGCCCACGGACACCTTCACCACCGACTTCGGAGGCGGGTTCGGCAGGATCGGCGGGACGTCGGGGGCCACGCCGCATGTGGCCGGCGGGGCGGCGCTGGTGATCGCGCGGGCCAGGGCACTCGGGCTGACCCTGTCCGCCCAGGAGGTCGTCCAGATCATCCGGCAGAGCGCGGACGACCTGGTCGGCGGCCCGTACCACTACGGGAAGGGATGGGACCGGTTCACCGGTTGGGGGCGGGTGGACACCGCCGTGGCGGTGGACATGGTCACCGCGGACGGGTCGAAGGTCCCGCCGGTCGCCGACATCAACGCCCCGGAGTGGTACCGCACCGCGAAGGGCCACGTGGCGGTGGCGGGGACCGTCTCGGCCCGGAACGGTCCCTACGACTGGACGCTCTCGGTGGGCCACGGCATGCAGCCCGGGCACTTCACGGTGCTGGCGGACGGGTCGAGATCGGCGCCCTTCACCGGCAAGCTCGGCACGTTCGTGGCCTCGAAGGAACGCAACGGGCTGTACACGCTGCGCCTGCGGGTCACCGACGGGCACGGCGCCGTCGGGGAGGACCGCCAGGCCGTGGTGGTCCTGCGCGACCACACCCTCCGGCGCCACTTCCCGATCGACCTGCACGGCTCGGTGGAGTCCTCGCCGCAGTTCGCCGACCTGAACGGCGACGGGAAGGACGAGCTGATCGTGGCTGACTCGAACGGGCTGGTCCACGCGTTCCAGACGAACGGGAAGGAGCTGGCGGGGTGGCCCGTGCGCGAGGACGTCGTACCCGGCACCGACCTGCGGGCGGGGTTCACGTCGTCCCCGGCGGTGGCCGACCTGGACCGGGACGGCCACCTCGACGTGGTGATCGGCGGACTGGACGGGAAGGTCTACGCCTGGGACCGCAAGGGCAAATCCCTCCCTGGGTGGCCGGTGCCGACCCGGACGCCGTTCGGGCCGGACCGGGCCCATCCGCACTGGGAGTCCACGGTGATCTCCTCGCCCGCCGTGGGCGAACTGGACGGGGCGGCCAAGGACGGGCCGGAGGTGGTGGTGGGCGGCGGCGACGGCCGCGTGTACGCCTTCCACGCCGGCGGGACGACCCTGGCGGGGTGGCCGGTGCTGCTGGACGACCCGGCCCAGCCGGGCATGGAGACCGCGAAGATCGCCTCGTCGCCCGCCATCGGGGACATCGACGGGGACGGCCGGAACGAGGTGGTGATCGGCGACGGCGAGACCTACGGCAGCACCGCCCGCGTCTACGCCCTGCGGGGCGACGGGAGCTACCAGAAGGGCTGGCCGGTGATCCTCGATGCGGTGGCGCCGAACTCCATCCCCGTGGTCGGCCAGGGCGTGCCGGAGAGCCCGGTCCTGGCCGACGTCAACCACGACGGGGCCATGGAGGTCGCCATCAGCGGGTTCACCTCGGGGTTCCACCTGCTCACCGGGCACGGGAAGGAGCTCCCGGGGGGCGCCACCGGCCAGGGAGGGGTGTTCTTCTCCGGCGCCTTCGGGGCGAACCGGGACCCGCATGTCACCACGCAGGACTCCGTGGCCACCGTGGCCAACCTGGCGTTCGGCGACCTGAACCGGGACGGGCACCCCGACCTGGTCAGCGGGTCGACCGACACCCGGCTGTTCGGAGCGGCCATCTACGCGGGGAAGCGTCAGGAGTTCCAGCACCTGGTGTCGGCGTGGAGCACGCACACGGGCCAGTACCTCCCGGCGTTCCCTCGCCTGGTGGAGGACTGGATGTTCCTCACCGCGCCGGCGCTGGCCGATGTGAGCGGCGACGGGAAGCCGGAGATCCTGATCGGCAACGGCGCCGGGTTGGTCCACGCGTTCGGGGCGAACGGTCGGGAGCCGGACGGCTGGCCGAAGTTCGTCGGCCAGTGGGTGCAGGCGTCGATGGCGGCCGGCGACATCGACGGCGACGGGAAGATCGACGTGGCCGTGGCCACGCGCCAGGGGTTCGTGTTCGTGTTCCGGACCGCCGGCCGCCCCGCCGGGTCGGACTGGCCGAACATGCGTGGGACCCCAGAGAACTCCGGCGCCTTCGCCGGAGTTGCCAGGTAAGGCTCCGGTGCGGCCGGCGGGCCCACCCACGCACGCGGCGATCTGAGGCGCGCGTCCATCGACTTAAGGCCAACGCCCATCGCTTTTCAGTCTTCTGGTGATTCGATCCAGTCGAATTGCTGATCTGCTGCAGCCCTCTCGGTGCCGAAGAAGACCGATGTATGGAAAAGGCGGGAGGCAAGCGGCGGCGTGGCGGGACGGGGTCGGGGTCGGACCCGTCCGCCTGGCGGTCCGTCCGGACCTCCCCCCAACCCCTTCGGAGGAGGTGATCCCATGGGGGAGCAGAAGCTCAGCCCCAGGATCCGGCTCCGGCGTCTGCTCATGACCGTTGCCCCCCTCGCCGCGGTGTTGCTCGCGGCCGGGGCGAAGTGGCGGCCGTGAAAGCGCCGAATCGGCCCATACCGAGGAAAGAGAGGATCGCCGTGCGCATCCGTCGCTTGATGTACGGCCTCGCGGCGCTCGCCTCGTTGGCGGTGGCGCTGGGAGCGAGCTGGAAGCCGTAGAGGAAGAAGGCCCGACGCCGTCCCCGCGTCCTCGACCCGGACGGGGGGACGGCGTCCTCGGCCATCCCACACCTTCGATCCGGGCACGACCGAGGAACGAGATACAGGTGACATGAAGCTTGTCCTGTACACCATGATGGCGTCGGTGGCCTTGGGCTACCTCATCGGAGGGAACCCCCGCCACCTGCTGGCCCGGACCATGCGGTGGCCCGGACTCGCCGTGCTCGGGCTGGCCATGCAGGTGGCCCCCCTTCCCGGGGGTCACCAGGAGCTCGCGGTCCCCGTCCTATTGCTGTCCTTCGTGCCGCTCTGCGTGTTCGTCGTCGCGAACATCCGCATTCCGGGGTTCGCCCTGCTGCTGGTGGGGCTGGCGCTGAACTTCACAGTGATCTCGGTGAATCACGGGATGCCGGTCTCTGTCCATGCCCTGGAGGCCTCTGGTCAGCAGCAGACGCTGCACGAGCTGCTCACCCAGGGTGGGGCCAAGCATCACCTGATGGGTCCCGACGATCGATTGGTGCGCCTGGCCGACGTCATCCCCGTCCAGCCGGTTCGTCAGGTCGTCAGCGCGGGCGACATCGTCTCCTACGCTGGCGTGGCCTGGGTCATCGTGGCCGGAATGCGGCCACTCGCTCGGCGCAGGCGTGTGGGCCACCTCCGAGGGGCACTCGCCGCGCGGGCCACGCGCTTTCCCAACCGGGAGACCATCACGTGAGCGCCATCGGCTCATTGGACCCCCGGGCTGCCTCATCCATTGATCCCGGCGCCGCAGCCCCGCCGGAATCGGAGCCAGCGAAATCCCCCCGGCTTCTCTCCCTCTACCAGCTCGCTACCGTGATCCCGATCGTGGCGTGGATCCTCCTGGATGTGGCGCACGGGGACCAGGCCGACCTCCGCGATCCGGTGCTGCTGCTGTGGATCGTGGCCATCGCCGTGGTCGATCTCATCCCGGTCCCGACCTCCTCGAACCTGCACTTCAGCATGAGCTTCCCCCTCGAGCTGGCGGCTGCCCTCATCTATCGCCCGTCGGTGGCCGCGGCGATCGCCCTTCTCGGCACCAGCGACATCCGCGAGTTCCACAAGGAGCTGTCGCTCCTCAAGGCCCTGTTCATCAGGTCGCAGATCGCGGTCTCCGTGGCGGCGGAGAGCTTCATATTCCACTCTCTCGCCACCGTTCCCGACCCCTGGTACCAGCTGGCCGGGGCCGTGGCAGTCACCACGCTCGTCGGGTACTGCACCAACGTCTTGCTCGTCGCGTGGCACGTGCGGCTGGAGAAAGGGACGCCGGTCGGCCGGCTGATCCGCCAGATGCACTCGGGCATCTTCGGCGAGTTCGTCCTCAGCTACACGGGCCTGGCGTTGTTCGGGGTGATCGTGGCGACCTTCTTCATCCGAGACGGCGTGTGGTCCATCGTGGTCTTCGTCGCCCCCATGGCGTTTGCCCGCCAGATGTTCGTCCGCACGCACTCGCTGAAGGTGGCGACGGAGGAACTCGAGCTGCGCCAGCGGGAGAAGGAGCATCAGGCCCTCCACGACCACCTGACCGGTCTCCCGAACCGGGTCCTGTTCATGGAGCGGCTGCAGGAGGCCATCTCGACCGCGCAGGAACAGGGGCGGGGAGTGGCTGTGGTGATCCTCGACCTCGACGACTTCAAGGACATCAACGACACCCTCGGCCATCACTTCGGCGATCTGCTCCTCCAAGAGATCCGGCCACGCCTCGAGGGTGTGCTCCGCGACGTGGACACGGTGGCACGGCTGGGCGGAGACGAGTTCGGCATCGTTGTACCGGACGTCCCCGACCGGGAGGTTGCCCTCCAGGTCGCCGAGCGGATGCTCGAACGGCTCGCACAACCCATCATGCTCGAGGGGTTCATGCTCGTGGCGTCGGCGAGCATCGGCATCGCCCTCTATCCCGAGCACAGCCAGGACATCGACACGCTGCTCCGGCGGGCGGATGTCGCGATGTACGCGGCGAAGGACGGGCGAACCGGTTACCAGTTCTACGATCCCCGCCAGGACAGGTACAGCCCGGAGCGGTTGACCCTGCTGGGGCAGCTGCGGCCCGCCCTGGACGCGGGGGAGTTCGAAACGTACTACCAGCCGAAGGCCAACCTTTCCGACGGAAGGATCCGGGGGGCAGAGGCGCTCGTTCGCTGGCGTCATCCGCAGCGAGGAATCCTGGCCCCCGATGACTTCATCCCGCTCGCCGAGCAGACGGCGCTGCTCCGACCACTCACGCTCACTGTATTCGAGCAGGCCATCCGGCAGTGCCGCACGTGGCGAGCGCTCGGCCTCGACCTCGAGGTGTCGGTCAACCTCTCCGTTCGGAGCTTGCTCGACCAGGAACTCCCGGGTCAGGTTGAACGGATGCTCAAGCACCTCGATGTTCCGCCCTCGTGCCTCGTCGTCGAGATCACGGAATCCACACTCATGGCCGACTCCGGTCGGTCCGTGGACGTGCTTGCCAGGCTATCGGCGGTCGGCGTCGGCCTGTCCATCGACGACTTCGGCACGGGCTATTCCTCGCTCAGCTATCTGAAGCGTCTGTCCGTCAACGAGATCAAGATCGATCGCTCGTTCGTCATGAACATGGCCGAAGATGCCAACGACGCGACCATCGTCCGCGCCACGGTCGAGCTCGGCCATAACCTGGGCCTGCGCGTGGTTGCGGAGGGGGTCGAGCGGCTCGAGCACTGGCAGCAGCTCAAAGCCATGGGTTGCGACGTGGCGCAGGGGTACTTCTTGAGCAGACCCATTCCGAGCGAGGCGTTCTTCGCCTGGTTATCGCGGTACGACACGGGCCTTCACCCGCCGACCGCGACCCAGCTCGACGCCGCTCGGCCCACGCTTCGCGCCGTCCCGCTGTCCGGCGGGCTCTCCTGAGGGAATCCGCCCCGGCCCCGGCCAACAGCGCCGGAACTGGCGGGCGATATCGGCGGCTACACTGCCCGCCATGATCGTCATCCGTCAGCCGACGGAGGAGGAGCGAGCGGCGGTCGGCGCGGTGCTGCGCTTCTCGTTCAACCCGCCGGCGGCGGTCGCGGCGCAGATGATCGCCGACTTCCGGCTGGACCAGTTCCAGGTCGCCTTCGAGGACGACCGGGTGGTGGCGACGGCGCGGACGTACGACCTCCGCCAGTGGTTCGGGGGGCGGGCCGTCCCCATGGCCGGGATCGCCAGCGTGGCCACGTTGCCGGAGCGCCGGGGCGGCGGGATCGCCTCCGACCTGATGCGGTCGGTCATGCGCGCGGCCCGCCGGGACGGGAAGGCCATCGCCACGCTGTACCCGGCCACGGTCACGGTGTACCGGCGGCTGGGCTTCGAGTACGCCGGCACGTACACCGAGTACCGGGTGCCCACCCGCGAGCTCCCCCGGGACACCGCGAAGGTGCAGGTGGACGAGTACCGGGACGAGGACCTCGACGCCCTCAAGGCGTGCTACCGGCGGTACGCGGCGACGCAGAACGGCCTGGCCGAAGGGGACGACGACCAGTGGTGGGAGCGGCGGGTGCTCCGGCGCGGGTTCACGCCGGAACAGCAGACCCGAGCCGCGGTGGTTCGGGGCCCGGGCGGCCTGGAGGGCTACGCGCCGTTCGCCCTGGAGGACATCCCCGACGACTGGGGCTACCGGCTCGGGTGCACCCACCTGGTCGCGACGACGCCTGCCGCCGCCTCCGGCCTGCTCGGCTACTTCCGCCGGTTCGCCAGCCTGGGGCCGGTGCTGGCATGGCACGGCCCGCCCAACGAGCCCCTCGCGCTCCTCCTTCCCGAGCAGTCGCTGAAACCGGATTGGGTCTTCCGGAACATGTCCCGGCTGCTGGACGTGCCGGCGGCGCTGGAGGCCCGGGGCTACGGGGACGTGGACGGCGAGGCGACCATCGCGGTGGACGACCCCCTGTTCGAGGAGAACCGCGGCCCGTTCCGGGTCGTGGCCGAGGGTGGATCGGTCAAGGTGGTGCAGGACGACGGTCCCGGATCGGCGCGGCGGCCCGTCCCCATCGGGCTGCTCACCGCGCTGTACACGGGCTACCTGTCGGCGGCGGACCTGGTCCACCTGGGGGCCCTGGACCCGGACGACCCCGGGCTGCCCTTCCTGGGCCGGCTGCTCGCCGGACCCGCCCCCTGGGCCCCCGACTTCTTCTGATCCCGGCGTGTCGGAGGGCGTGACCGTTCGCCGGGCCCGTCCGGAGGACTGGCCTGCCGTGGCCGCGCTGCTGGCGGAGCTGGGGCGGCCCGCGGTCCTGGGAACGCCGGACGAGGCTCCGGCGCGCGAGCTCTTCCTGGGGTGGCTGGAACGGGAGAACACCGAGGCCCTGGTCGGCGAGCTGGACGACCGCCTGGTCGGGTTCGTGGACATGGAGTACCAGGACTGGCTCAACTTCACCAGGCCCCAGGCCTGGATCCCCGACCTCGTCGTGTCGGAGGCCGCGCGGAGCCGCGGCGTTGGCGCGGCGCTGCTGGCCCGGGCCGAGCAGCTGGCCCGGGAGCACGGGTGCTTCGTCATGAGACTGGAGTCGGCGAACTGGCGGACCCGGGCCCACGCCTTCTACCTCCGGGAGGGCTGGACCGACGCCGCGAAGTCCTTCGACAAGCTGCTGGACGCCTCGATTGCGCCCCCCGGCACCCGGACAGCCAACCAGCAGCCGTGAGTTCGCCGGCCATGATCGTCAGCTGCCGACGAGCAGGTTCAGGATTGAGTCGGATCGACGATCTCGAGCTCATCGAAGTATGCCCGGTAGAAGCCGCGATCCCGCGTGAGGAGCCGGTCGGCCCGTTCCCGTGCGTGCGCGCCGATGAGGAAGTCGACGATCAGCCGGGTCCGCGACCCGCCGACGACGGTGATCACACCGTGTCGGGGTCCCCACGAAGCTCGCGAATGAGGTCGTCCGTGCGGCGGTTGAGCTTCGCGATGCCGTACACGGCAGCCACCGGATCCTGTTCCGGAGCTGCTTTGGTCGCCACGAGACGGCCCGCCTCCTCGTCGAACTCGAGCACCTGGCCCGGTTGGATGCCCAGCCGCTCTCGCAGCCGCTTCGGGATGGTCACCTGTCCCTTTTCACTGACAACCGCTCTCATGCTGCCAAGGTAGGCGTTTCCACCGATCTCGTCACCCGCGGAAGCGGTCGCCGGCCAGCTCGGCCAGCTCCTCCGGGAACAGGTCGATGGCGCCCTCCCAGTGCAGGCGCTCGAGGTACGTGGCGTCGGAGCGGTACAGCGGTTTGAGGTTCGACCGCAGGCCGATCCGCAGGTTCAGGGGGTAGCCCCGCGTGGCCGGCGGCGCGCCGTACACGGCCAGGTTGAAGCTCTCGTAGCCCATCTCCGCGTACAGCCCCAGCGCGATGGCGATCCCTCGCCCCAGCTCTTCCACTAGGGAGGGCGACAGCTCGGCCGGCGAAGCCCATCCGGGCACGAACGCCCGCAGCTCGGCCGGCAGGATGGGGGCGAACGAGGCCAACCACTCCACGCTGCCCGTGCTTCCCAGGTACCGCCGTCCGTCCGCCCGTTCGGCGTCCAGGTAGCCGGCGAACCGCTCGGCCGGGGTCTCGGCCAGCATGCGCTGCATGGTGGTCGGGGTGGGATCGACCGCGCCCTGCATGTGCGGATGGAACAGCGAGCTGCCCGACGGGAGCATGTGGTTCGCGCTGATGGACGCCCATCGCGATTCCGGGTCGAAGCCCTGGACCGCCTTGGCGAACGCCACCTGCGCGGCCAGGTTGTCCCCCACCAGCTCGGGGGTCATGTCGCCGAGCGGCAGGTAGTGCCGCCTCGCCGTGTACACCGACACGGAGGCGTGCTTCGCGTAGGCCAGCAGGTTGGGGAACAGCACGGCCTCGCCCCGGCGGATCCGCCCCTGGTGCGAGATCTCGGGGAGCAACCGGGGGGTCAGGGCATCGAGGCTGTCACCGCAGAAGGGGCAGGTGGTGGCGGTCTCGTCGGCCAGGGCATGGAGGTCGAAGTCGTTCCTCGGCATCAGCGCGCCGCGGGAGGCCACCAGGCGGGTGGTGTGGCCGGTTAGCGGGTCCCACCGGACCTCGACCGGGACGTCCACCGGCTCCGACGACCCCGGCGGGAGGGTCCGCGCCCGGTGGGTCTCGGACCGCAGGAGCTCCATGGCCATCGGTTCCCCAGCTCGGGCCGGCTACGGGAAGAGGCGCTCGGCGATCTGCACGGCGTTCAGCGCCGCGCCCTTGCGCAGGTTGTCGCCGCAGGCGAACAGCAGCAGGGCGTCGTCCCGGCCCTCGGCCTGCCGGATCCGCCCCACCAGCACGTCGTTGATCCCGGCGGCGTCCAGCGGCGTGGGATACACGCCGGCCCCCGGGTCGTCCACCACGCGGACCCCGGGCGCGGCTCGCAGGGCGTCGCGGGCCTCGTCCGGCGTGATCGGCCGGTCGAACGCGGCGTAGACGCTGACGGAGTGGCCGGTGACCACGGGGACCCGGACCACCGTGCCGTGGACCTCCAGGTCGGGAAGCCCCAGGATCTTCCGGGGCTCCGCCATGAGCTTGCGCTCCTCCCCGGTCCACTCGCCCTCCATGACGCCCTGCAGCGGCAGGACGTTGAACGCGATGGTCCGGCCGAAGACCTCCCCCACGGGGAGCGCGTGGTGGTCGGGACGGACCAGGTGCTCCTCGGTCCCGTGGAGCTTCTCCACCTGGTCGGCCAGCTCCAGGATGCCCCGCATCCCCGCGCCGGACACCGACTGGTAGGACGAGACCACCACCGATCGCAGGCCGGCGGCCCGGTGCAGCGGTGCCACGGCCATGACCAGGGTGATGGTGGTGCAGTTGGGATTGGCCACGATGCCCGGCCTGGGCGATCCCCGCAGCGCTTCGGGGTTCACCTCCGGGATGACCAGCGGGACGTCCGGGTCCTGGCGGAAGGCCGAGGAGTTGTCGACGCACACCGTCCCCGCCGCCGCGACCTCGGGCAGGACGGCCCGGGACACCGTGGCGCCGGCCGACCACAGGGAGAGCTCCACGCCGCGGAGGTGCTCCAGCTCCAGCGGCCGCACCGGGAACTCCTCCCCCCGGAATGAGATCCGCTTCCCCTCGGACCGGGGCGAGGCCAGCGGGACGAGCTCGTCGGCCGGGAAGTCCCGCTCCTCGAGGGTGCGGACCATCTCCCGGCCGACGGCTCCGGTCGCTCCGACCACCGCGACTCGCATCCGGTCCAATCCTACCGGCCGCAGGCGAGGCCGCGGCCGAACGCGCTGGGCGTCAGCCCACCTCCACGGCCTCCCGCTGCGGCTCGCCCCGCGTCTCAGCCGCCGAGGCCTCACGCCGAAGCACCAGAGCCCTGCGGCCCGGAATCGCCAGCGCCGACACCACGCCCAGGCCCACCAGGGCCGCCCCCACCCAGACGGCGGAGGTCAGACCGTGGACGAAGGCGGTCGGGGACGCGTAGCTGCCCACCGCCGAGAACACCGTGGCCAGCACGGCCACGCCGAACACCCCGCCGACCTCGCGGATGGTGTTGTTGACGCCCGAGGCCTTCCCTTCCTCCTCCCGCCGGACCGCCGACAGCACCACGTTGGCGGTGGGGGCGAAGAACAGGGACATCCCCACGCCGGCCATCACGAACGGCGCCACCAGGTGCCCGTACGGCACGGCCGGCGAGCTGATCGCGGCCAGCCAGGCCAGCGCCCCGGACATCAGGGCCATGCCGGACACCAGCAGGGGCCGGCTGCCGATCCGGTCGGACAGCGCGCCTGCCAGCGGCGCGATCAGGATCGGCATGCCGGTCCACGGAAGGGTCCGCAGTCCCGCCTGCAGCGGCGAGTACCCCTGCACCACCTGGAAGAACTGGGCCAGCAGGAAGATCGAGCCGAACATCCCGAAGTACATCAGCAGCGAGGTCACGTTGGCAGCCGAGAACTCCCGGTTCCGGAAGAATCGCATGGGGACCATGGGTGCCCGCGATCGCACCTCCCAGGCCACGAAGGAGGCCAGCAGGACGCCGCCCAGGGCCAGCGGCCCGGCCACGCCGAGGCTCCCCCAGCCGTGCTCGTTGGCCCGGACCAGGCCGAACACGATGCCGAACAGCCCGGCGCTGGCCAGCCCCAGCCCCGGTAGGTCCAGGGACCGGTTCGTGCCCGTGGTCTCGGTCAGCCGGGCCAGGGCCAGCGGCAGGACGACCAGTCCGATGGGCACGTTCAGCCAGAAGATCCAGTTCCAGGAGATGCCGTCCACCACGGCGCCGCCCACCAGCGGCCCGATGGCGATGGCCAGCCCGCCCACGCCACCCCAGGCGCCCAACGCGAGCCCCCGCCGCTCCGGCGAGACCGCCGCGGAAAGGATGGTCAGGGTCAGGGGCGTGACGATGGCGCCACCGACGCCCTGCGCCGCCCGGGCCACGATCAGGGCGCCGATGCTGGGCGCCAGCGCAGCCGCGGCCGACCCCGCCGTGAACACGGCCAGGCCGATAGCGAACATCCGCTTGCGGCCGAACCGGTCTCCCAGCGCGGCTCCGGTCAGCAAGAGCACCGCGTACGTCAGCGTGTACGCGTTCACCGTCCACTCCAGCCCCGACAGCGACGCCCCGAGGTCTCGCTTGATCACAGGCAGGGCCGTGGTCACCACCAGGTTGTCCAGCGCCACCATGAACAGCGCCACCGACGTGATGGCGAACGCCCACACCGTCCTGGCTCGTTCGGTCATCGTGCCGCCCTCCTTTCAGCTAGTGAGCCATCACTTAGTAGTCGGACGAAAAAGAGAGAGAGACCCCGCCGCCGGCGAAGGCCCACCTCACGCTTCCGCTCCCTTCATCCACGCCACGCAGGCCTGGGCCCAGCCGGCGTCGAGGCTGGGGAGGTCCATGGCCGCGGCCACGTTCATCAGCATGCCCTCGGCGAAGAAGGCCCGCACGGCCTCGGGCGGGGCCCCCGAGGCTCGCTCCACGAACCGGTAGATCTTCCCGTACTCCTCCCGGACCACCTCCCGGACCTCCGGGTCGTCGCACGCCGCGTACGCCTGCATCTGGGCCAGCAGCAGGGTCCGGTCCGTCAGGAGGTCCCGGTAGGCCAGGCCCATCGCGGTGAGCACGATCGGCGCGTCGGCGTCGGCCGGCACGGTGGCCGCGGCATTCATGAACGTCCTCAGCGTGCGCATGAACCCGAGTCGGAGGGCCGCGATGAACAGGTCTTTCTTCGTCCCGAACAGCTGGAACAGGTATGGCTGGGACACGCCGACGCGCCGCGCGATGTCCTCCACCGGCGTGCCGTTGAGCCCGCCGATGGCGAACTCCTGGAGGGCCGCCTCCACGATGGCCTCCCGCCGCTCGTCTTTGGTCATCCGGACCGTCGCCGCGCTCATAGCGGGTAACTTAGCACTCACTAAGCAAGACTGTCAAGCCCACACGCTCGACGGGCGTTCCCGCGCCCTCTACCTGGCGGAAGTCGGGGCGTGCTCGGTGTACGACGCTTGCGTGTCGGCCAGCTCCACGGTCCACCCGAAGGCGTGGTTCACGGCCACCACCTCCAGCGACCGGGCCGGCGGGACCGCATCAGGCTTGGGCCGGGCTGCAGCAAGTGGCCGCAGTGCGCGCAGGCCTCGGTGTCCTCCTCGTTGTTCCTGCGGCAGCTCGGGCAAACGACGTCAGTGCTCCTGGCGCACCGAGGACGCCGAGGCCAGCTCGAACCGGTCGTGGATGGCCCGGACGGCCCGCTCGGCGTCGGCGGCCCGGACCACGCAGGACACCCGGATGGTCGAGGTGGAGATCATCTCGATGTTGATGCCCTCCGCGGCCAGCGCGGCGAACATCCCCGCGGCCACGCCGGGGTGGCTCTTCATCCCGGCCCCCACCAGCGAAACCTTCCCCACCCCGTCGTCGATCTGGACGCCCTCGGCCGCGATCTCCGCGCGGACGCGTTCCATGACCTCCGCCAGGCCGGCCAGGTCGTCCTTGGGAGCGGTGAACGACACGTCCGTGCGTCCCTCCCGGGACACGTTCTGCACGATCATGTCGACGTTCACGCCCTCCTCGGCCACCGCCCCGAAGATGGTCGCGGCGACCCCCGGCCGGTCCGGGACGCCGAACAGGGTGACCTTGGCCTCGGAGAGGTCGTGTGTCACCCCGGAGATGAGGGCCTGTTCCATGCGTTCGTCTTCCTCGGTCACCCACGTGCCGCCGGCGTCGGAGAACGATGACCGCACGTGCAGCAGCATGCCGCTGCGCCGAGCGTACTCCACGGACCTGGTCTGGAGGACCCTGGCCCCGGTGGCGGCCATCTCCAGCATCTCCTCGTACGAGACTGCGTGCAACCGGCGGGCGTCCGGGACCACGCGGGGGTCGGCGGTGAACACGCCGTCCACGTCGGTGTAGATCTCGCAGCGCTCGGCACCGAGCGCGGCCGCCAGGGCCACCGCGGTGGTGTCCGACCCCCCTCGCCCCAGCGTGGTCACGTCGTAGGCCGTCGACACACCCTGGAACCCGGCCACGATCACGACGTTCCCGGCGGCCATGGCATCGCGAATCCGGCCGGGCTTGATGTCGATGATCTTGGCGTCGCCGTGGCGGGTGTCGGTGATGATCCCGGCCTGGGACCCGGTGTAGGAAGCCGCCGGACAGCCCCGGGCGTTGATGGCGATGGACAGCAGCGACATCGCGATCCGCTCCCCCGCCGTGAGCAGCAGGTCCAGCTCGCGGGCGTTCGGGATCGGTGCGATCTGGCGGGCCATGGCCATCAGCTCGTCGGTCGAGTCGCCCATGGCCGACACCACCACCACGACGTCGTGGCCCTGGCTCCGGGTACGCACCACGCGGTCAGCCACTGCCCGGATCCGGTCGGGGTCCGCGACCGAGGTCCCCCCGTATTTCTGGACGACGATGGTCATCGGGACAGGAGCCTAGCAAGGGGACGACGGGCCGTAGACTCCTGTCATGCCGGCCTGCCCCAACTGCGGGAAGGAAAACCCTGAGGGGTTCCGGTTCTGTCCGCACTGCGCCGCACCCCTCGCAGGCGCGGCGCAGGTCCAGGAAGAGCGCAAGCTGGTGACGGTCCTGTTCGCGGACGTCACGGGGTCCACCGCGCTCGGGGAACGCCTGGACCCGGAACGCCTGCGGTCGCTGCTCGACACCTTCTTCTCCGCTATGGCGGGGATCATCGAGTCCTGGGGCGGGACGGTAGAGAAGTTCATCGGGGACGCCGTCATGGCAGTGTTCGGCGTGCCGGTGGTCCGGGAAGACGACGCGCAGCGGGCGCTACGAGCTTCCCTGGACATGCTGGCCCGACTGGAGGACCTCAACCGCGAGTTCGATGAACGCCACGGGGTGACCGTCCGGATCCGCATCGGGGTCAACACCGGCGAGGTCATCGCCCCGGAGGGGAAGCCGACCGGGCAGATGCTCGTCATCGGTGACGCGGTGAACGTGGCGGCCCGACTCGAGCAGGCGGCGGAGCCGGGCACCGTCCTGGTCGGTGAGCGAACGTACGTCGCCACCCGGTCCGCGTTTCGGTTCGACGAGCCCCTCGCACTCGAACTGAAGGGCAAGGCCGAGCCTGTATCGGTCCGTCGGCTGGCCGGACCACTCCCGGAGTCCGTGCGGGGCGTGCCCGGCCTCCGCTCCGCCATGGTCGGACGGGACCGGGAGCTCGACACCCTGTTGAGCATGCTGGACGAGGCCATCGAGAGCCGCCGACCCCGGCTGGTGGTCGTGAACGGGCCCGCCGGGATCGGGAAGAGCCGCCTGGTCCAGGAGTTCGTGGAGAAGGTCCCCACACTTCACCCCGAGACGGTCGTTCTGCGCGGACGCTGCCCCGCCGCCGGGCGCGGCATCACCTACTGGGCGCTCGGGGAGATCCTCCGTTCGGCCTGCGGGGTGGCCCTGGACGATCCGGTCCAGGTGGCCAGCGACAAGCTCCGAGCCCGGGTCCGGGAGATCCTGTCCGCCCTCCCCCTGCGAGAGCCTGAGGTCGAGCACACCGTCTTCGCGCTGGCGACCACGGCGCGGATCCAGCTTCCGGACAACCCGCTCGAGCGGATCGAACCTCGGGCGGTCGCGGACGAGCTATCGCAGGCGTGGCCCCGCTTCGCCAGCGCGTTCGCGGCCCGAGCGCCCACCATCCTCGTGATCGAGGACCTGCACTGGGCCGAGGACCGGCTGCTGGAGATGCTCGAACGGGTGCTGGCCAGGTCGAGCGGCCCGCTGGTCCTCGTGACCACCGCGCGGCCTCAGTTCGCGGAGGCCCGTCCCGCATTCGCGGCAGGCCGCGAAGACGTGGCTTCGATCTCTCTCCGCCCGCTGACCGGTGACCAGAGCGGGGAGCTGATGGATGGGCTGCTGGCGGTGGCCGATCTTCCGGAGGACCTCAGGGAGGAGATGCTGGCCAAGGCCGAGGGCAATCCATTCTTTCTGGAGGAGATCGTCCGCCGCCTGATCGACGAGGGGGCGCTGGTCCAGGAGGGAGACCGCTGGCGGGCCACCGAGGCTGCGCGAGGAGTCGCCCTCCCCGACACGATCCACGGATTGCTGGCCGCCAGGATTGACGCCCTTCCCCGAGAGGAGAAGCGGGCCCTCCAGGAAGCGGCAGTGGTGGGAAAGGTGTTCTGGGAGGAGCCGGTGGCCCGATCACTCCCGGAGGGCGAGGTCTCGTCCGCCTTGCTCGGCCTGGAGCGAAAGGGACTGATCTTCGTCCGTCCCACGTCCACTATCGCCGGGCAGGTCGAGTTCGCGTTCAAGCACGCGCTGGTTCGCGACGTGGCGTACGCCAGCCTGCCGTTGGCCCGTCGAGCTCGAGCCCATGCGGAGCATGCGGCATGGATCGAGCAGCTGGCCGGCGATCGAGTGGAGGAGTTCGCCGAGCTGCTGGCCCACCACTACGCGACGGCGGTCGCCGAGGAGGCCGCCGACCTGGCGTGGGCGACCGATCCCGTGGCCCGGGAAGCCGTCACAGCCCGTGCCTCCGCGGCGCTCCTTCTGGCCGGGAACGTTGCCCGGAGACGGTTCGCCATTGATACGGCTGTCGACCTGCACCAGCAGGCGCTGACGCTGGCCGCCTCCGAAGCCCAGCGGGCGCGAGCGCTGGAGGAGATGGGCGACGACCACGCGGCCGCCTTTCACGGCGACGAGGCCCTCGAGGCGTACCAGGGAGCCCTGGACATCGTCCGGAAGGTACCGGAGGCTTCGGAAGTCCGGGCCAGGCTCTGTCGGAAGGCCGCCCGGATGTCCGCCGAGAAATCCGGAACGTTTCGCCGGCAGCCCGATCCCGCCGCGGTCGAGGCGCTGGTGCGGGAGGGCCTGGAGGTGGCCTCGGACCGAGAGGAGCGCGGCTGGCTCCTGGGCGTGCTCGGGACCTGCGCGATCTACTGGCGGTCCTTCGCCGGCCACGATCCAGTCCGGCTCCAAGAGCGCATCGATGCGACGCAGGAGGCCCTGGCCATCGGCGACGCCCTGGGGGTCCCCGAGCTCCTTACGCTCGCGGCGCGGACCCTGAGCGAGCTCTACGGGAGCCTGGGCTCCTACCAGCTCGCGGTCGACACGTCCCGCCGCCAGCTCGCCGTCGTCGACCAGATCGACTCGCCCGCCGAGCAAGCGCTCATCTTCTTCGAGGTGGCCAATACGCTGATGGACCTTGCCGGAGCCTACGCGGAAGGACTCGATCTCGGACGGCGTTCGTACGAGCTCGGCCGGACCATGAGCCCCCACGAGCTCATGCACGGCACGTTCTGCCTCATGAACGGGCTGTACCACCTCGGATCGTGGCCGGAGACCCTGACTTTCCTGGACGAGCACGTGGCCGCGTTTCGGCTCGAGGGCAAGGTGCGGTGCTACGCGGTCCAGGGCGGCCCTCTGCTGGGTGCCATCACCCTTGTCAACAGGGGCGAGCTGGAACGGGCCCACGAGATCGCGGCGATGGTTCCGCTCGACCCCAGGCCGAGATCCCGCTTCGAGGGACTCCATGCGCGGTTCGCTCTGGAAGCGGGAGACCCAGAGACTGCCCGGCGCCTGGCGCATGAGGCCATGGACAGGACCGAGTACTGGCGCGCTCCGGAGGCCGTGCACACGCTTCTCGATGCGCTTGCGGCGCAACGGGACTGGCCGGGCCTGGACGAATTCATCGGAAGGATCGGCACCCTGGCCGACGACATCCCGCCGATCAGGGCGGCCCGGGACCGCGCCCAGGGGTTGCTGAGAGCCGAAGCCGGCGACACGAAGGGGGCAAGGACCTCACTTGGTCGGGCGGTCGACCGGTTCGAGGGTCTGTCCATGGTGCTGGACGCTGCCCGGACACGAGAAGCGCTCGCCGCGGTGGTTCCGCCGGACGAGGGTTCCGTCTTGCTCCGTCAGGCTCTCGGGACCTACGAGCGACTAGGGGCGAAGCCGCACGCGACTCGGGTCCGGGCCGGCCTGGGTGCGGACTCCTGATTGGGCCAGCTCGTCCGGGCGATCGCTTACATGGCCTTCTCCGCCCCTGGAACCGGGAGCTCCTTGGGCCGGTCGGCATCGAACACCAGTCGCCGGACTACGGCCGTGGGCCACCCCCCGCGAGCCGCGTCGAGCTGGATCCCCTCGGCCCGGCGCAGCAGGATCACCCCGAACACGGCCGCGGCCATGGCCACCCGCGCTCCCGGCTGGCCGGTGACCCAAGCCACCACCGGGGCCAGGGCGAATCCCAGCGTGGAGGCGGGGCCCGTGGTCCGTAGCACGTAGCCGATCACGATGACCACGCCCGCCACCACCATGGCCACGGGGAGCAGCGCCAGGAAGACCCCGGCTGCCGCGGACAGCCCCCGCCCTCCCATGGCCCGCGCGTAGAACGGGAACGAGTGCCCCACCACCACCAGGACCCCCGCCGTGGCCAGCCACGACTCGGGCAGGCTTCCCAGGTGCTCCGCGGCCAGCGCGTACACAAACCCCTTCGCCACATCCAGGATGGCCGCCAGCGCCCCCCATCCCCCGCCCAGGTGGGCCTTGATCAGGACGTGGGCGTCGCCCTCGCCCGACCGGCGGTTCGACCCCTCCAGAACCACCTGGGCGTGGTTCGCCCGAACGACCAGGTAGGCGGAGGGGAACGTCCCGGCCAGGTATGCCCCCACCACCCAGGCCACCCTGCCCGCGTTCACCTCGCCAAGTCTCCCACCAATCCGGGCCCGCGTTCGGCACGGGCCGGCATCACGTCAGTCACAGAAGAACGCCACCCCGACCAGCCCCGGGCCGGTGTGTGCGCCGATGGCGGGCGTGGAGTCCACGATGAAGGTCTCCACCACCTCCGCCTCGGCCTCGATCCGGCGGACCAGCTCCTTTGCGTCGGCCTCCGCCCGGGCGTGGAAAGCAGCAAGGTGCACCGGGCGGCCGCCCACCTCCTTCAGGGTCTCCTCCACGATGCGGGCCAGGGCCCGGCTCCTGGTCCGGGGCCGTGCCACCGGGCCGATCTCGCCCTCCCGCAGCCGGAACACCGGCTTGATGTCGAGCATGGTGGCCGCGTAGGCCTGGAGCTTATTCACCCTGCCCGACCTCCGGAGGAACTCGAAGGTCTCGATGGCCCCGAACACGCGGGTCCGGCCGGCCACGTGGCGGGCCCGCGCGGCAGCGTCCTCCAGGGACGCCCCGTCCCGGACGGCCCGGGCCGCCTCGATGGCCACGAACCCCTCGCCCATGGTGGCACTGTGGGAGTCCACCACCTCCACGCGCCCCTCGAACCGTTCCGCCGCCAGCACGGCCTCGTGATGGGAGACCGACACTCTCGAGGAGAGGGTCACGCACAGGACCTGGTCCGCGCCGGTGGCCCGGTAGGCCTCCAGGAAGTCGCCGGGCGAGGGGGCCGAGGTGGAGGCGGCCCGGTCGTCGCGGATCAGCCGGTCGTAGAAGTCGCCCCCCACCAGGTCCACGCCGTCACGGTAGGTGTCGGGCCCGAACCGCAGATGGATGGGCACCACCCGGATGGCCAGGTCCCGCGCGACCTCGGACGGCACGTTCGCCGCGCTGTCCGTCACCGTCGCGATCATCGGCGCCCACCCTCCGGCATCGGCCCGAGCGGCCGCGCCGGGGAGACGCGCGGATCGCCCGTAGGATTCTCACTGGAATGAGCAGCCCGAGCCAAACCGGTCTCCGTCCCATCCTGCGGGCGGCCGGGTTCCGCCGCCTGCTGGTGGGGCAGGCCGTGTCCGGCCTGGGCGACTGGGTGGCCACGTTCGCGTTCATCGCGCTGGCGTACGAGCTCACCAGCAACACGACCGCGGTGGCGGTGGTGCTGGTCCTCCGGCTGGTCCCGCCGATCTTCGCGGCGCCGGTGGGTGGGGTCCTGGCAGACCGGCTGGACCGGCGGCTGGTCATGGTGACGTGCGACCTGATCCGGGCCGGCCTCATCGTGCTGGTCCCCTTCTTCGGCATCGGGATCCTGTACATCATCGCGTTCGCCCACGAGTGCCTGTCGCTGGTGTTCCTGCCGGCCCGGGACGCCAGTGTGCCGCTGCTGGTGCCGGCGCGGGAGGAGAACCTGCCCCTGGCCAACGGCCTGGTGCTGGCGTCGTCGTTCGGCACAATCCCCTTCGCGGCCGCCGTGTTCGGCGTCCTCCGGGTGGTGGCCTCGCACTGGCCGTCGTTCCTCCCGCTGTCCACCGTGATCCACGACCACCGGACCGCGTTCGCCTTCTTCTTCGACGCCGCCACGTTCGTGTTCTCGGCGGGCATGATCTCCCGTATCGCCATCCCCCGGGACCCCTCCGGGGCCGAGATCCAGCTGTTCTCCGGACTGGCCGAGGGGTTCCGATACGGGTGGCACGTGCCGGTGCTGCGATCGCTCGCGGCGGGAACGGTGGTGTCGATGTTCGGGGGGGGCGTGCTGTTCGCCATCGGGATCGCCTACATCCACCACACCCTGGGGGGCACTGACGCGGACTTCGGGTGGCTGGCCGCGCTGTGGGGGGCCGGGATGGGCATCGGCCTGGGGGTGGTCCGGGTGTTCGTGAAGGAACGGGGCGCGCCGTTCGTGTTCATGGCGTCAGTGCTCGCCTGTGGGGCGGTGCTGATCCTGATGGCCCTGCTGCCGTATCTGGCCCTGGCCTTCGGGGCGGCGGTGATCTTCGGCGCGGCGTTCTCCATGGCCATCACCGTGGCCCTGTCCATCGCCCAGCGGGTCACCGAGGACCGGGTTCGGGGCCGGGTCATGGCGGGCGTCCAGATGCTGTTCCGGGTGGGGCTGGGAGCCGGCGCGCTGGGAATGGGGGCCCTGGCGGTCAACGTCCGCTCGGTCCACTTCATCATCCACCTGGACGGGAACCAGCTGGGCATGCTGGCCGGCGGCGGCCTGATCCTGCTGGGCGGCCTGGCGGCCTCAGGCGTGCTGCGGACTCCCCGGGGAATCCTGGGAGGGCTCGAGGCCGAAGCGCCTGGACTGTAGGCCTCGATCGGGGCTCAGCCCCGGGAGACCTCGATCTCCCCGTAGAACGGGAAGGGCTGTCCGGCGATCGGGGTCACCGTCTTGCCCGATCCGGTGGCCAGCGCCGGCGCCACCAGCGACGTGTAGCAGTCCACCACCGGGTTCTTCTTGATCTGCGGCGCGATCGACGCGGGGACCTGCTTGAGGATGCCGGCCCGGACGTCCGTTCCGGCCTGCGCGCTCAGCAGGTCCCATGGCACCGCGCAATCCTGGCGCTGGGGTGTGGCCGGCGTGTAGCTCGACCCGATGGTGGCCGTGAACTGGACACAGCCGATGTCGTCCATCGGGGTGGCCTTGATGGATACGCCTGGCCGGACGGTGAAGTGGTAGTCGTACGTCAGCTTGCCGCTTCCGCTCGCCGCGCACGCATACCACGTGACCGGGGACGTCTCGTTCGCCGAGATCAGCTCGTGGGCCTCCAGACGGTTGGCCGGCGGCTGCTTGATCCCCGCGATCTCCAGGATGTCGTTGAACAGCGCCGTGGGGAACGGCACCGTGTTCGGGTCTGAGAACCGCGTTGTGTTCGACAGCGCGTTGGACAGGCTGGGGTCCGGATTGAACAGCTGGTCCTCGTAGTAGGGGTCCGCAAACGCATGCACCACGGTGGTGTTCCCGTCCTGGCGGGCGAAGGACATGAACGAGGGCGGGTGGACCTCGCTGTGGAAGTCGGGGTGTCCGCAGTCGAGGATCCAGTGGCCGTACACGGCGGTGCGGTCCCCGTCCTGGGGCGTGAATCCATCGAGGACGTTGCCGGCGCTGTCGTGGGGCAGGCGCCCGATGGGGATCTCCGTGTGGATCGAGCCGGCCGGGATGTCGGTGCTTGCCGTTCCCAGCTTCATTGCCAGACGCGTGAAGGGCGGATCGAGCTGCAGGTTGTAGGTGATGTCCCGGCCGAACGGGTGCGTGGGCGGGAGGTCGCCGGCGAAGAAGCTCTGGGTCTCCCCGGGCTCGCTGTTCAGCCCGGTCACCGAGCCTTCCGCGTAGACCTGCTCGCCGGGCACGATGTCCCCCCACTCCACCGGGTCCGGCCACTTGTTGGGGGGAGTTCCGTTCCCGAACAGGGTCTCCCAGGCCTCGGTGTTCGAACCGCACGCGAAGAACGCCTGCTTGGCGATGGGCGGAACGAAGGCGGCGCGGGCCGTCCGCTCGTCGAACCCGAGGATCCCGTGGACCTCCGGCGGCGGTGGTGACCCACTGCTCTTGGAGCAGGACGCAGCTACCAGAGCGAACAGGGCGAATGCGGCCGCCCCGACGTGCCAGGGGGTTCGGCGATGGGGCGCCATCTTGGCGGGAAGCCTATTCGGTCGCTCGTTTGCTTTTCAAGTTTCCTTGCCTTGGACCAGCACCGTGAGGGCCCGGGGAGCGACCTCGATGGCCAGGGAGCGGGCTGGGGGGACGAGCTCCCCGTCCAGGGCGAACGGCCGGGCCGTGCGGAGCTCCACCGTGACCGAGACGGCGTCACGGCGGACCCGGCGCCCCCATCCCCAGGGGCGCGGGCGGAGCGTCCCCCGGGCCAACGAGTAGCGGCCCCGAGGCCCCGGCTTGGCGAGCACCACGTGGAGGTCCAGGACCCCTACGTCCAGGCGGGCCCGCTGCCCGACCCGTCCGATGGTGGTGTCGATTCGGTTGTTCATGACGACCACCGTCCAGGCGAACTGGACCCTCGCGTCGCCGTCGGCCTCGATGGTTCCCGACAGGTGCCGGGCCCGAACCAGGACCTTGACCCATCCCAGGGCCAGGCCGGGCCACTTCCCCACGCGGTGCTGGACGCGGCCGCGCTCCTCCACCGCCTCCGGGTACAGGCCGATCACGGCGTTGTTCAGGAAGTGGCGGTGGCCGGCCTTCCCCACGGGGACGGCCCTGGGCCAGGACCCGCATGGCCTCGTCGTGGTCGGACACGCCGAGGTCCCGGGCGAAGTGGTTCAGCGTCCCGGCCGGCAGGATGCCCAGGACTCCCTCCGTCCCCACCAGGTGCTGCGCCACGGCGTTGATGGTCCCGTCGCCCCCGGCCGCCACCACGATCCTCCCCTCCGAGACGGCGGCCGCGATGGCCGGGGCCAGGTCGATCCCGGGACCGACGGGCTGGGTCAGGACATCCCCCAGCGTGTCGCGGGCCCGCCTGAGCAACGCGCGGTCCGCGTTCGTGCCGGAGGTTGGGTTGGCCAGGAGCAGGTACCGCCGCGGTTCCGGGCTCACATCTCGCGGCGGCCCTCGAGGGCCTGGCCCAGGGTGATCTCGTCCGCGTACTCGAGGTCGCCGCCCACCGGGAGCCCGCTGGCCAGCCGGGTCACCCGGACCCCGATCGGCTTCAGCAGGGCCGCCACGTACATGGCGGTGGCGTTGCCCTCCAGGTTCGGGTTGGTGGCCAGGATGACCTCCACCACGCCGTCGCGCTCGACCCGTTCCAGCAGCTCGTTGACCCGAAGGTCGTCCGGACCCACGCCGTCCAGGGGCGAGATGGCGCCGCCCAGGATGTGGTACCGGCCCTTGATCACGCCGGCCTTCTCGATGGCCGCCACGTCCTTGGGCTCCTCCACCACGCAGATCACCGTGGGGTCGCGGCCGGGGTCGCGGCAGTAGCGGCACAGGTCCTGCTCGGCCAGGTTGCCGCACTCGCGGCAGAACCGCATGCGCTCCTTCGCCTGCACGATCGCGTCGGCCAGCCGCCTGGCCTCGTCGGGCGGCGCCTTCACCAGGTGGAACGCCAGGCGCTGCGCGGACTTGGGGCCGACGCCGGGAAGCCGGGACAGCTCGTCGACCAGCTCCTGGATCGGCCCCTCGTACACCTCGTGCCGCCCGCTACTCGGGGTCCGCCGCCAGCTCGGACTTCAGCGCGGCCAGGGCGGCCTCCTCCGACAGCGGCGGCTCGTCCTCCGCCACCGGCGGCCCCGCCACCGGCTCCCGGACCACGCACCTCACCCTCGGAGCGATCCCCAGCACCTCCTGGAGCGTGCGCTGGAGCTTCTCCGCCTCTCGCTCGGCCACCCGCGTCGCCGCGAACTTCCGCCCCGGCGGAAACGCCAGCTCCAGCGACTCCCCGTCGTACGCGACAGGGGTCGCCGTCTCGAGCAACCCCCGCAACACCGGCCCCGCCTTCTCCAGCACCGCTTGCCACGATCGCCGCAGCATCTGCACGTCGACGACGGGACCGGCTGGACCCGGCGCCGGAGGGGCAGCGAGCGTTGAGGCCGGCTCATGTTGCAAAGGTGGGTCCGGCGCACGCCGAACGGGCGCAGAGGACGGCGGCGCCTCCGCAGCGGGGGTTGGGTGGGGACTGGCCTGCGGAGTAAGCGCCGCCGGCCCCAACGCACCAGTACCGGCACCAACACCGGCACCGGCACCGGCACCGGCACCTGCCTCCACCCCAGCCAACCGCTCCAGCCGCTCGATCCGCGAGACCAGGCCGTGCCCCGACGGATCGGCTTCCGGCATGGAAGCACGGATCAGCGCCAGCTCCAAGGTCAACCGAGGCGACGTGGTCCAGCGCATGTCCGTCTGGGCGGCCAGCAGGAGCCCGATCACCCGCGAGATCTCGGCAGGCTGGAGCTTGGCGGCCTGCGTCCGCAGCCGCTCGTACTCGTCCTCCGGCACGTCCACCAGGTCGGCCTGGCCGGGCGCGGTGTTCACGAGCAGCAGGTTCCGGAAGTGCTGGAGGCACTGCACGGTGACGTGGCGAAGGTCCTGTCCCTCCTGGACCAGCCCGTTGATGAGGTCGAACACCGCCGCGGTGTCGCCCACCGCCACCGCGTCGGCGATCGCGTACTGGACCTCCGCCCGGGGGGCTCCGAGGAGCGACTGGATCACCGCCTCGTCGATCGTGCCCCCGCCCAGCACGGACGCCTGGTCCAGCAGGGACAGCGCCTCGCGGAACGACCCCTCCGACTGCCGGGCGATGACGTGCGCGGCGGCTTCGTCCAGGGCCACGTCCTCCCGCTTGGCCAGCTCCATCAGATAGCCGGCCACGACCTCCCCGGAGCCCCGACGGAAGTCGAACCGCTGGCACCGCCCCACGATGGTGGCCGGCATCTTGTGCGGTTCCGTGGTGCACAGGACGAACCGGACGCCCGGCGGCGGCTCCTCGAACACCTTCAGCAGCGCGTCGAACGCTTCCCGCGACAGCCGCTGCGCCTCGTCGATGATGTACACCTTCTCTCGCCCCTGGGCGGGAGCGGTGGGCGCCCGCTCCCGGAGCTCCCGGGCGTCGTCCACGCCGCCGTGCGAGGCCGCGTCGATCTCCACCACGTCCAGGTGCGAGCCGTCCCGGATCCGGACGCACTGCTCGCACACGCCGCAGGGCTCGGGCGTGGGCCCCTGCTCGCAGTTCACCATCTTGGCCAGGATCCGGGCCGTGGAGGTCTTGCCGGTCCCCCGGGGCCCGCAGAACAGGAACGCGTGCGCCAGCCGGCCCTCCTTCACCGAGCCCACCAGGGCCCGCACGACGTGCTCCTGCCCCAGGACCTCGTCGGGGACTTGCGGGCGGTACTTTCGGTACAGCGACTGGTACTGTTTCTCCTCGGCCACGATCACCCACGCCTTCCGGTTCCCGGCCAGCCTACCGCCCCCGGACGACACCCACGGCGTCGCCCCAAGGGGGAAGGAAGTGGTGACCGTGCACCCGCCGTTGACGAGCGAAGGACTCGGGCGCTCTCCCGGTCGGCGGCTCCGGCCAGGCGTTCCTGCGGCACCCGCCAGCGCCTGCTTACCGCTGCTTCCTTCCGGACCTGACGGGATTCACAAGTTGGCGTCGCGCAGGACCCGACCATCGACGCCCCGTACCGGGGGCAGCCTCGGACCCTTCGGGCCGCGGGCGGGAATTCGGCCCCGCTGGAGCGGATTGCGGGTACAGGGCACCGCTAGCTCCCCGCCTAGCACGGTCACCGCGGTCGAGTATACGAGAAGCGACCCTCCGCCCCGCGCGGATGCGATATGCCAAGTCCCTAGCGTTTGAGCGATTTCAATCACCAACCGTCACAGGTCCGCGAAGAGGAACCGCATCCACAGGTCGTGGGCCAGGGCCTCGGGGTTGGTCCGCACGCCGAACCGGTCGAAGAACGCGCACACGTTCTGGACGTCCCGGACCAGCAGTTCGTGGGCGTTCGGGTTCCGTCGGGGATCGACCGCTTGAGGGAGGTCGATGATGCTGATCTCGCCCTCCCACCACAGGATGTTGTAGGGCGACAGGTCCGCGTGGACCAGGTTGCTGGTGAGCATGACCTCCAGGTTCCACACGAGGCGTTCGTACAGCACGCGGGCCTCCCGAGCCTCGAGGTCCACGTGCCGGAGCTGCGGTGCCGGTGCCCGCTCGTCCCCGACGTAGGCCATGAGGATGGCGGACCCGCTGCCACCGAACGGCTGGGGGACGTCGGCGCCCGCCGCGTGCAGCGTGGCCAGGGCCTCCCGCTCCCGGTCCACCCACAGGGCGTGGTCGAGCTCCCGCCCGAACCGGGTCTTCTTCTCCACCGCCACCCGTTCGCGCCGCTTGGTGATGACCTGGCCGGCCCGGTAGGTGGAGTCGTCCTTGAAGTCCCGGCGGTGCCGGGGGCGGTACACCTTCGCCGCCAGCAGCTTCCGTCCGGTGGACGGGCCCGCGTCGCACAGGTAGACGTCGGCCTCCTTTCCGCTCTTGAGGGCGTGCCGGACGCCCGTGATGAGTCCCTCGTCGAGGGACGGTTCGAGATCGGGATGCAGTGACACGCTGGCCTCCGTGGAGTCGTTGTCTGGACAGGGGAACGGCGAACGTCTCGACCGGGTCAGGCATGAAGACCTCCTCTCCGCGAACGTGGGCTGAAGACAGAACCGCCGCCCTCGGAAGGGCGGCCGGAGGCCTGGGAACAGCGCGGTGGCGCTAGACGGCGACCCTCGAGGGATGCGGCGCGACGCGGCAGCGGTCAGCGGTCTCGGCCATCGTGCATCCCTCCTCTCGGTCTCGGGTGCGGGCGAACCAGTATGTACCGTGGAGCGGTGACCCGCAATGCGTGCCTGAAGGCGCGCTACGCTGGGCCATGCTTCCCGTCGGCGCCGTGCTCCTCGACTTCGACGGGATGCTGCGACCTGATGGAAACTCGTTCTGCGCCGGGGAAACCCCGCCGCTCAACGCTGGTACGAAGTTCGGAGCTTGACCTTTCCGCGGTCGGACGGTAAGAGCTTGGCGCTACACGACCGCAACGCTGGCTCGGTGTGTGGGGGGACCGCGTGGAGGAGTCCGTGAAGGGAGACGTTTCTCGGTCCGCGTCCCCTTCCGTCGAGACCGATCCACGCGTGGGCGCCACACTGGCGGGGTACCGCGTCCTCTCGCAGCTGGGTCGGGGCGGCATGGGCGTGGTGTACCTGGCCGAGGATCCCGAGCTGAGCCGGCAGGTCGCCCTCAAGGTCTTGTCACCCGAACTGGCAGCGGACGACTCCTTCCGGCAGCGCTTCGCCCGGGAGTGGCGCCTGGCGGCCTCACTCGAGCACCCCAACGTCATCCCCATTCACGGAGCGGGAGAGGACAACGGTGTCCTGTGGATCGCCATGCGCTACGTCCATGGGACCGACCTGCGGACGCTTCTTCACGACGAGGGCCCGCTCGAACCCGAGCTCGCCGTGGCCGTCCTGTCCCAGGTGGCCGCGGCCCTGGATGCGGCTCACGCCCTGGGATTGGTCCACCGCGATGTCAAGCCGGCCAACATCCTGCTCGCAGGCACCGTATCCGAGGGGTTCCACGCCTATCTGGCCGACTTCGGGCTGACCAAGCGGATCGTGTCGTCCACGTCCCTCACCCAGACCGGCGCGTTCGTGGGGACCGTCGCGTACGCAGCACCCGAGCAGGTGGAGAACACGCCCCTGGATGGCCGGGCAGACCAGTACGCCCTCGCCTGCGTGGCCTACCACTGCCTGGCCGGCCAGGCCCCGTTCGCTGACCGGGAGGACCTCGGCGCTCTGTGGGCCCACGTGTTCGAGCCGCCGCCGTCGCTCACCTCCCGCCGCCCCGGACTCCCTCCCGGTCTGGACTCGGCCCTGGCCAGAGGGATGGCGAAATCTCCCGACGACCGCTATCCGTCCTGCGCCGACATGGTTCGGTCGCTGCGGGCCCAGGTGGCCGGAGCCTCCCAGGTCGCGCTGGGACCCACGCCGGAGAAGACCCGCCCCAGCCACGACGTGTTCCTGTCCCACCATCGAGCCGACCGGGAAGCGGCGAGGCGAGTCGCGGAGGCTCTTCATGGCCAAGGTCTGAAGGCGTTCCTCCCGGAGACTGGGCTCGATCCGGAACGCGACTGGCGGGAGCAACTGGAGGCGGCCCTCCGGGACTCGGCAGCCTGCGTCGTGCTCGTGGGGCCTGGAAGCCTGGGAGAATGGGAACGCCAGGACCTCCGCCTGGCCCGGTCCTTGTCATCGGCCGGAACGCTCCGGCTGGTCCCGGTGCTCCTCCCAGGTCTGCCCGACCCCTTTGATCCCACCGTGCTTCCCGACTTCCTCGCCTCTCGGGCCTGGGTCGACCTGCGTACCGGGCTGGACGACGAGCGAGCGGTGCGCGACCTCCTACGCGTCGCGCGAGGGACCTCCCGGACCTCCCATACCCCGCAGGCAGAGGTGTCATCGCCCTACCGGGGGCTCCAGGCCTTTCAGGAGGAAGACGCACCCTTCTTCTTCGGCCGGGAAGGAGACGTCCAGCGACTGGTCGAGCTGCTCAAGGCCACCAGCTTCCTCGCCGTGGTAGGGCCATCCGGGTCGGGCAAGTCCTCCCTGGCCCGGGCGGGGTTGATCCCGGCGCTCCGGGCGGGGGCGCTCCCGGGGAGCGAGTCGTGGCAGATCCGGTTGGTGCGCCCTGGGGCGGAGCCGCTGGTCACGCTGGCTGCCGAGCTACTGGGGCTGGGGTCCGGCCCGGGGATGGGGGCCACCGTGGATCAGCTGGCTCGGGATCCCCGAACCCTGCACCTGGCCACATCGCTGGCGATGGGCGACCGAGAGACCTCCGAGCGGGTGGCGTGGGTGGTGGACCAGTTCGAGGAGGCTTTCACCCTGTGCCACGACGAGGCCGAACGCGAGGCGTTCGTGGCCAACCTGCTGCACTCGGCGAACGCGCCGGGAGGGCGAGACCTCGTCGTGCTGACCGTGCGCGCCGACTTCTATCCCCGCCTGGCGGCGCATCCAGCTCTGGCTCCCGCGGTGGCGGCGCACCAGTTCGTGGTGCCGCCCTTGGACGCCGAGGGCCTTCGCCTCGCTGTGGAGGGCCCGGCCAAGCTGGCCGGGGCGCGGTTCGAGGAAGGCCTGGTCGACACCATATTGGCCGACACCCGGGCCGAACCCGGGGCGCTGCCCCTGCTCGAGCACGCCCTGCTGGAGCTGTGGGAACGGCGAGCCGGCTCCGTGCTGTCGCTTGAGGGTTACCGGGCCAGCGGCGGGGTAGCCGGAGCGATCGCGGCGCGGGCGGAGGCAGCGTACACGGCGCTTCCGCCGGAGAGGCAGGCGGTCTGCTGCCGGGTCATGCTGCGCCTGGCCCAGCCTGGGGAGGGCACCGAGGACACCCGGCGTCGAGCCCGGGTGGCCGAGCTGGCCACCGGCCCCGACGACGTCCCGGCCGTAAACGAGGTGCTGGATAGCCTGGTCGTCGCCAGGTTGGTCACGGCGAGCGCGGACGAACAGGGCGAGCCATGGGTCGAGGTGGGCCATGAGGCGCTCATCCGGGCCTGGCCCCGGCTCCGTGGATGGCTGGAGGAGGACCGGGCGGGCCTCCGCCTCCACCGCCGTCTGACCGAGGCCGCCGAGGAGTGGGACCGCCTCGGCCGCGACGGGGGGGCGCTGTGGCGGGGAGCCCGTCTCCTGCAGTCTGCGGAATGGCGAGTTCGAAACGAGGACGCCCTCAACCCGCTCGAGCACGAGTTCCTGGACTCGAGCGAAGCGCAAGCCGACCAGGAAGCGCGGGAAATCGAGGATCGCCGCCAAAAGGAGCTCGAGGGCGCCCGCAAGATCGCCGCAGCCCAGCGCCGCTCGGCCAGGCTGTTCCGACTGGTTGCCTTCGTCCTTGTGCTCGGATTGGCCGCATCGGGGATTGCGACCAAGATCGCCATCGGGGCAAGGAACTCGGCCCGGCGAGAAGGCCAGCGAGCGCAACAGCAGGCGGCGATCGCGCTCTCTCGACAGCTCGCAGCACAGGCACTCGGGCAACTCGACGTCGATCCGGAGCTCAGCCTTCTCCTGTCCATCAAGGCCGAGCAAGCTTCCCCGACCAGCGAGGCTGAGTTCGCCCTCCGACGGTCACTTGCGGAGTCGCACGTTCGCGCGGCCCTGCGAGGACTTGGACCAATTCAAAGCGCGGCGTTCACGCCTGACGGGAAGCAGATACTCGAGGTGGGCGATAGCGGGGTCAGGTTGTGGGAATGGCAGACCGGGAAGGTGTCCGTCCTCGAGACGTCGGGTGCGAGCGTGGTCGACCTGTCCAGCGACGGGCGATACATCGTTACGGCAACCGATTACGGCGTCCGAATCTGGGACGTGGCATCAGGGACGATCGTGAAGACGTTGCCGGAGAAGTCTGTGATTGCCGCCGCTCTCAGCCCTGATGGCCGCTACCTCGCAACAGCTTCAGGAACGGATAGCGCAACTCTGTGGGATGTGTCCACGGGTTCGATCGTTCACACGCTCGACGCCACTGGATCGATCGAGGCGATCGTCTTCAGCATGGACGGGAACCGGGTCGGCACGGCAAGTTCTTCGACCAGTGCGGTAACGGTGCGGGTTTGGGCAGTTCCGAGCGGCCAACAACAAGGGCACAAGTTGCGGGCAACCTGCGGTGCAGAGTTCGGACCCCGGAGCCAGACGGGCAAGCCAACCTGCAAACTCACGAGCTTGGCGTTCAGCCCGGACGACAATTCCGTAAAGCTCACCGCGATTGCCACATTCGTGAATGGGGGCGGCGGGCCTGAAACGAAGCTCTGGACTCTCCCCGAGGGCAAGGTCGTCTCCCACTTTGGCGGGAGTCGCATGGCGCAGCTCCCTTCGCTGGATCACGCCTTCAGCTCCGACGGCCGACTGCTGGCTACGCCCTTTCTCAACGGGGCGGGCGCGTGCCTCACCGATACCGCGACGGGGCGGGGCGCTGCAGAGGCGGACTGGACAGGGGGTGCGCTGGACAGTGCGTCCTTCAGTCCAGAGGGACAGTATCTGATCACGGGAAGCGGAGACGGGACGGCGCAGATCTGGGAGATTCCAAGCCAGCGCGGCCTGAAGTTGAGTGCTCAGAGCGAGCCCGGTATATGCGGCGGGGCTCAACTCAAGTCCGTCCTCGTCCTACGTGGACATTCTGCCCCGATTCAAGCAGCGGACTTCAGCCCGGATGGAAAGCTCGTCGTTACTGCGAGCAGAGACGGATCGGTCCGCGTATGGGACCCGGGGCTCACCCCTGCCCTGTCCATCGCAGCGCCTGGTCCGGTCGCGTTCAGCCCTGACGGGAGCATCATCGCCGTGGGGACACAGTTACTGGACGCAAGGTCCGGATCTCTGCTCCGCGTGCTTCCCACCGACGTCAAGGCTGGCGAGACCGTCGCCATCTACCGGCTGGGCTTCAGCCCGAACGGGAGATACCTTGCTGCCGTCATCGACGCTTCCCATGTCCACAAGGGCAGGCCCACGCCAGGTGTCCCCGGCAGCGGGAAGGTCACGTTCGGGGATTTCACTGGCGCTCGTGTATGGGACGTGCAGACAGGCGACCTGCTGCTTTCCGACGACACGAGCACGTTCAATCGCCTTCCTTTCTCGGCCCCACCCCTGTCGGAGATCTTCAGCCATGACTCAAGACTCGTCATCCTCAACGAGGGAAAGAGCGCCGTGGTGATGGACGTCTCGACGGGCCGTACAGCGCACACCTTCGAGGTCTCCGGTCCCGTGCAGTGGAGCGCGTTCAGCCCCGAAGGGACCTACGTGGCAGTCGCCGACGCCGCTCGCCTTCAGGTCTGGAACGCTCACACATATCAAAGGGTGAGCTCGTTCGCGATCCAAACAAGCGCGAGAGCTTTCCCGTATCCACTCTCGTTCACGTTTGACCCCTTCGCCCAGTACATCGCGACCGCATCGACCGGAGGAGTTACGCTCTGGGATCCGAAGAGAGGCAGACGCTTGCGATCCCTGACGGATCAGTCGGCCACGCGGGCAGAGTTCTCTCCGGCCGGCGACCTCCTGCTGACCTACAGCAACGATCCCAGCATTCAACCGCAGCTCTGGGATCCAGCGACCGGGAACTCGCTTGCCTTACCCAAGTCGCCGTATTCTTACGAGACCCACGACGTCTTCAATTCGGACGGTCAGTTGATTGTCTCGTTCAGTGACGCCATCCGGGTGGTCGAACCGCGAACAGGGAGCGTGGTTTCCAATGAGCCCTATCCGGTGGTGCCCCCTTCTGTAAGGGCCCGGCTGCGAGCCGACCAAACTCAAATTCCCTCATCCTTGGTCTTCAGCCCGTCCGGGACTTCATTTGCCTCCTACTTCTACGGAGTAACAGAGATCTTTCCCTGTGACGTTTGTGGATCTCCCCCCCAACTGCTGAAGTTGGCCTTGACGCGAGTGACGCGTGGACTCACCAAACAGGAACAGACCCAGTACCTGCCCACGTCCAGCAGGTAGGCACAGCCCCTCTGGGCCGAGCCGACCTCGGGAAGCGGTGGCTCCGGGATTCGAACCCGGGAGGGGGTTGCCCCCCTACACGCTCTCCAGGCGTGCCCCTTCGTCCGCTCGGGCAAGCCACCGGGGAGATTCTACGGAAGGCAGGAACCCGGACCACCCGACCGATCGACGAATGGCGAAGGCGTATCCGTGCGGAGTAGCCTCTGTGATCAGGGGGGACCAAAAGGGGGAGCACCGTGCGACGTATCGCGATCGTGGCCGCGGTCGGTCTGGCCACACAGTTCGCTGCCATCCCGACCAACGCCGGGGTCAGGGCCGCATCTGGCCCGTGCTCGTCGCCGACGATCACGGGCACCGCCGGAAACGACAGCATCGACGGGACGGACGGTCCAGACGTCATCGTGGGGCTTGGTGGGAACGACACGATCCACGCCAAGGATGGAAACGACGTGGTCTGCGCCGGCCCGGGGAACGACCTCGTGTACGGCGAGGATGGTGCCGACCTCCTGATCGGGGGAGGTGGGGCTGACCGCATGTATGGGGGGCGGGGCCCGGATCGGGTCCTGGGGGGACCGGGCGCGCACGACGAGCTCCACGGCGGCCCGGGCAACGACCCACTGGTCCGGGGCGGGCCCGGGTACTACGACAAGATCCTGGGCAGCGCGGGGAACGACCTCTGCCTCGACGGCCGGGACGGCGGAACGTATGACCACATCGACGGGGGTCCTGGGTACGACACGTGGACGGGTGATTCCGCGGACGACGAGGCCTTCGCCGAACACCGCGTCAAGAGCTGCGGATAGCACACACGTTTTGGCCTTCGGGCTACTGGCAGCGGCGGAGGCGACAGGATTCGAACCTGTGAGGGGCGGTCAAGCCCCTAACCGCTTTCGAGGCACGAACGCCCTGGTCAACGCCTCCAGGCACGACTGTCTGGACCGTCTGAGACCGTGGAGACGCTCTGAGCGGCTGTGCGTGTTACCTGATCTGTTACCTGTTCGGGACGGGTCGTTCCGGCGAGCACTGTCGCTTTGCTCCGTGGCTGTCGGGTAAACCTGAGAATCGTCATGGTTCGTCCCATATGCGTGCAACGTTCCAACGCGCTGACCAGCGGAAACGCCACGGCGGTGGGTTTACCCGACAGCCACCTCCCGATGACAGAGTTGGCGGCTCAGCGCAGCACCGCCAGCATCGGATCTTCGCGCTGCACCGAGCGCCGACCGCCTCCAGAAGGAAACCTGCTGTTAGGCCGGTCCGGAACCGCTCGACCCCGACCTGGAGGCCCCGGCAGTCTGGGTCTTCCGAGGCCGCCTGCGGCGCTTCGGCGCGCCCGCACCAGCTTGCTTCTTCGGTCTGCCCCGTCGCTTGGCCGGCGATGCCGGGACCACGACCCCCTTCCGCCGGCCAGGCCGAGGGGTCCTCGCCCCCGCCGTGAGCTCCTGGAGGTGGACCTCGCAGTAGTCCTTCTGGAGGTTCCGCCGACCGACCTTGAGGCCCACGGTCTGCACCGCGGGCCGCCCGCAGATGTCACACACGAGAATCGTCCGCTCCCCCATCTGCTCCCCTCCGGGTCCCAGAATCAGCGAAGCGTAACATGCCACTTTCCCCGGTTGGCGAACAGACGTGGGGGCGGGTCTGATCCGGTTGGCCGACTCTCGCCTCCGGCGGCCCTGGCCCGCGACCGTCGTGCGAAGAGGCTCCAGGGGGGAGTCGGTGCCCTGCATCCTTCTAAGGAGCGTGGACGAGTGTTGAAGATCACGGGGGCGGAGCGATTTCCTCGCTCCAGGGTGATCTCCGACCAGGCTGCCTGAGAACCCTCCACAGGGTTCACGCCCCTGGGGTGTCGCTACCGATCCTCCTATCAAAGTCAAGCCGGTCGATCGAGCGTTCCGCGACAGCCGCGCAATAGCTCACGAAGTTGACGACGCCGGCGACCCACCCTCAGCGAGAGCTCGGTAGACCTCGCGGGCCACGTAGCGCTTCAAGCA
>WNGL01000078.1_pt1 | contig 126335 bp, 97 predicted proteins | sample 5400591 | NCBI WGS metagenome assembly WNGL01 (sample SAMN13153377, study PRJNA577476) | soil metagenome | isolation source: 80 cm soil or saprolite under Garry oak tree replicate 1 | place: USA:California | collected 2016-06-15 | reverse complement strand
AACTTACAGAGCGAATGCGAAAGTTCAATCTGGAATTGCATCCCGAGAAGACGCGACTTCTGGAGTTCGGTCCGTATGCAATTGACCAACGGCAGTGGCGTGGAGAAGGGAAACCGGAGACGTTCAACTTTCTTGGCTTTACGCACATTTGTGTGAAGAAGAGGAGCAATGGACGGTTTACGGTGTTGCGGCAAACGATTCGCAAAAGGTTGCAGACGAAGTTGAACGAGGTGAAAGCCGAGCTTCAGCGACGACTGCATGAACCCATCCCCGAAGTAGGCCAGTGGTTGCAAGCGGTGGTACGTGGGCACATCCGGTATTACGGTGTGCCTCAGAACCAAAACGCGCTGTGGATTTTTCGGTTCCAAATAGGGCGGCTCTGGCATCGCGCGCTTTCGCGGCGTAGCCACAAAGGCCGCGTGCTTTGGCATCGCATGCGGCGCCTCATCACTCGCTGGCTGCCTCCGCCTTCTGTCTGTCATCCCTATCCCCTGCATCGCATCGGCGTCCTCACCTAAGGCAAGAGCCGGATGCGGGAATCCCGCTTGTCCGGATCCCTGGAGGGGGTTATGAGCGATCATGATTCCTACTCCGACTTATGTCAGAGCTTGTAAGACAAACCCCAAAAACCCGAAATTGAATTTCAGAAGTTTTGTCGCTTGACGCGCTGCCACTCGCGTTTTGGTACCAGCGCATTGAGTGCGTGAATCACAAATTCAATGGCTTCGAGATATTTGCCGTAAGCGCGCGTAATTTCTGCAGCGGGATGGTTGTCGCGGAGCGCGCGGCCGAACTGAAAGACCGCGGCATCGGCGCCGGTTAACTCTTCGATGCGCTGATATAGGTCATTTTTTTCGGAAGGGGGATCTTCACCGAGCGCGATCAGAACGTGGCGCAGGAGAACGGAGATGCCAGAGATTGATTTTTCGTAGATCTCGCGAAGTTCCTGTTCGTTTTCTGAAGCGCGCAAGAAATGCGCCCGAAGTTTCTGGAGCGCAGTGCGAAGTTCGCGCTCGACCTGCACGCGATGCAGATTCATCGGAACTTCGATATCGGCGATCGAATCATTGCCGAAAAGCACGCGATGAGATTGGCCAATGTCGAGAAGTTCGATGGCGAACACATCAGCGGAATGAATCAATTCTTCGCGAGTGAAAATGCGAGGTGGAGGTTCATTCAGCTGGCCAGACCACCAGCGAATGGTCGAAGCGATTCGAGACAGGTCGGTAGCCTTTGCAGACTTCAGAATGCAGAGCAGGTTTAGATCCGATTTGTGCGTATGGTAATCGCCACGCGCGGCGGAGCCATACAGGACAATAGATTGCAGGTTTTCTCCGGCGGCTTCCTGAAGCCTGCGAACGATCTCCGTCAGTTTTTCTTCTCGTGCAAGCATTCGATCCTCGTTTACGTGAAAGCTATTTCGTGCGTGTTACCAACTGCCGGATGCGCCGCCTCCACCACTTGAGCCGCCGCCAAATCCGCCGAAGCCACCGCCGCTATCGCCGCCTCCGCCAAATCCTCCGCCTCCCCAACTGCTGCCACCACCGCCGGAGCCACGGCCCCCTCCACTCATGAGAAACGGCAATAGCCACCAGCAGCCGAGACCGCTGCCGCCGCGCCGCCCGGAGCCCTTGGAAATAATGGAACCAAAGACTCTAAGGACTATGAAAAGAATAATGAAAAAGGCGAAAGGGCTTATCGGCAAACCGCGACCACGGGAAGTGTTTGCGATTGCACGGGCAGGCGGCTGACCGGACAGAGTGACCCCGCGTTCATCGGCGATATATTTCGCGAGCTGCCATGCGGCGACTTCGACAGCGGAACCAAAATCATTCTGACGGAGAAAGGGAACCATGGCGCGACCAGCATCGCCTGCGCGTGCGTCGTTGATAACGGGTTCGATGCCGTAGCCGACTTCGATGCGGTATTTGCGATCGTTGGGAGCGAGAAGCAGCAGGATGCCAGAGCTTTCTTTTTTGGAGCCGACGCCGAGATGTTTGAAGAGTTCAACAGCGTAGTCTTCGATTGGACGATCGTCCAAGGATTTGACGGTGACGATGGCAAGTTGCGCGCCGGTTTTTTGATCGAGTTCCGTGCAGAGTGCATCGAGGCGTTGCTTCGTGCTTTGCGGGATCACGCCGGCGAGATCGGTGACGTAGCCAGTGGGAGAAATTTTCGATATGTCGTCGGCGAAGACGGTGCTAACACCGAAAACTAACAGAACGAAAACGCAAAGGAGTAGCGGGCGGGAACGTGTCATGTCGGAGTTGGAGAGCGATCCTCTAGCTCGGCGAACGAGATTAGATGGAGCAACGTGAACAAGCATCGCGACTTTTGGGAAAAAGTGCAAGCGAAGTCGACAAGAAGAAGCAGGCCATCACAGGCCTATACGAGCAGGAAGTGTACTTCGGCGAGGCAGAAGCGTGGTTAAATCAGTGGAATTTTACGGGCAGTGAAACGGTAACGCGGAGGAGGCTTGATGCGACCAGCGATGATTCGACGGGCAAAGATGCAAGATGGACGCAGGCTTCGATTCACTGCGATGTGGCTCGCGGCTTTCATGCTGGCGGCTGCCAAGCAGAGCGCGGCGCAAGCGGGGCCGCCTGCGGATCTGGATGCGTTTGTCACACGATCGATGAAGACTTTTGACGTGCCCGGGTTGGCGATGGCGATCGTGAAGGACGGAAAAGTGCTGATGGCGAAAGGTTATGGTGTGCGAAAGATGGGCGAAAGCGCGCCGGTGGATGAGAACACGCTGTTCGGGATCGGGTCGAACACAAAGGCGTTCACGACGGCGACGCTGGCGACACTGGTGGATGAGGGAAAAATTTCATGGGACGACAAGGTGTACGAACGGCTGCCCGGATTCGCGATGTACGACCCGTATGTTTCGCACGAGATGACGATACGAGATTTGCTGACGCACCGCAGCGGCATGGGTTTAGGCGAAGGCGACTTACTGTTTTGGCCGCATTCGACGTACAAACGCGAAGAGATCATTTACAAGCTGCGATTCATGAAGCCGGCCACGAGTTTTCGGAGCAAATATGCTTACGACAATTTGCTGTACATCGCGGCGGGGCAAATTATTCCGGCAGTGACGGGAAAATCGTGGGAAGAATACGTCACGGAAAAGATCCTGAAACCGCTGGGAATGAAAACGACTACGCTGAGCAATGCGCATTTTCCGCCGGGCGCGGATGTTGCATGGCCGCATTCAAAGATTGGCGGACCACTGAGGCCAATTGATTTTGTCGAACTGGATAATGCGGCGCCTGCGGGATCAATCAACTCTTCGGTAGCGGAGATGTCTCGCTGGCTGATGCTGCAACTGAACCGGGGAAAATTTCCGGATAGCGACGCACATCTGTTCTCGGAACAAAGATCGCGAGAGATGTGGTCGGCAGAGACGATTTTGCCGATACGGGAGCGAAAAGGCGCGCTGGAAAAACTTGCGCCGAAATTTGCGGCGTACGGCTTGGGATGGGGACTGCGTGACTACCAGGGAAGGAAACTGGTGGGACACACGGGCGGAGTGGCAGGATTTGTTTCGCGCGTGATGCTGGTGCCGGAAGAAAAATTGGGCGTGGTGATTCTGACCAATGCGGAAGAGGATGTTGCGTTCGATGCGATTCTGTTTCACGTGCTGGATGGCTATTTTGGAAGCGGGAATACGGATTGGATCGGCGTGCTGTACGATGCGGAAGTCTCGTCGCAGAAAGAAGCGGAAGAAGAACTCAAGAAACAAGCCGCGGGAAGGGCGAGCAATTCAAAGCCGTCGCTGGCGCTCGAAAAGTATGCGGGTAAGTATGAGGATGGGTGGTACGGGCCAGCGAATATCCGGGTGGAAAACGGGAGACTGGTTTTTTCTTTGGAGCACACGCCGACAGCGGTGGGGGAACTGGAGCATTGGCAATACGACACCTTCAAGACGCATTGGCGGGATCGAACAGTGGAGGATGCGTTCGTGACGTTCAGTTTGAATGCGAATGGCGGGATTGACCATTTCACGATGGTTGCGGTTTCGCCGCTGGCAGATTTCAGCTTTGATTATCAGGATTTGTTTTTTTGGCCGGTGACGCGTGCGGGCGAGAAGCATTAGGAAGAAATTCCGCTGATTGAAAATCGAGAGACACCGGCTACGTATTGTCAGGAACGGCGCCGCCATCGCTGAGTTCACCTTCCCAGCGAGCGATGACGGCGCTCGCGAGGCAATTGCCGGTGACGTTGACGGAGGTACGAGCCATGTCGATGAGGGCGTCGACTCCGAGAAGTACGAAGATAGGTTCCGTTGGGAGATGAAAAGTGGATGAAGTTGCGAGGAGAACGACCAGCACGGCGCGCGGAACTCCTGCGACACCTTTGCTGGTGAGCATGAGCGCGAGGACCATGAAGAGTTGTTGCGACCAGGACATGTGAATGCCGGCGGCCTGGGCGACGAAGATGGACGCGAGCGCGAGGTAGAGCGTGGAGCCGTCGAGATTGAAGCTGTACCCCGCAGGAATGACGAAGGCGACGATGCGGCGCGGGACGCCGAAGGCTTCCATGCACTCCATGGCCCGAGGGAGCGCAGCTTCGGAAGTGCTGGTGGCGAAAGCGATTGTGGCGGGTTCGGCAACGGAGCGGAGAAAACGGCGAAGAGGTATTTTCGCGAAAAGCGCGATCGGCAAAAGAATGAAAAGCAGGAATGCAGTGAGAGCGCCGTACGCGGTAAGAAGAAGTTTGATGAGAGGAAGGAGAACTGCGATACCCATGTGGCCCACGGTGTAGGCCATGGCCGCGCCGACGCCGATGGGAGCGAAGTACATAACAAGATTAGTGAAGCGAAACATGACCTGAGTGAGAGATTCGGCGAAGCTGAGGATTGGTTTTTGAAAATGCTCGGGCACGCGCGTGAGAGCGATGGCAAAAAGAATTGCGAAGACGGCGACTTGAAGGATTTGGTTTTCGGCAACGGACTTGGCGATGTTTTCAGGAAAAATGTGGAGGAGGAAGTCGGTCCAACGGAGTGGAGTGACTTCTGGTGCTGGTTGTGCGGACGCTGCCGCGGGGATTACGAGGCCTTCGCCGGCTTTGGTCAAATTGATGGCCAAGACTCCAAGAAAAAGCGCGATGGTGGTGACGGCTTCGAAATAGACAAGACTCTTCCAGCCAATGCGACCGACTTTGCGGAGCTCACCGTGGCCAGCGATGCCGGTGATGAGCGTGCCCAGGATGAGCGGAGCGACGATGACTTTGATGAGACGGAGGAAAATATCGCTGAGGACGCGGAGTTGGCTGGCAAACGCGGGTGAGTCAAGGCCGAGTTCGAGACCGGCGAGCATGGCGAAGAAGATCCAGAAAGTGAGCGAGCGATTGCGGAGGCCGGCTGCGGCGAGGACGAGAAGTCCCAGGCAGCGGAGGGCGATGAGAGATTTGTGAGCGGGAAATGGAATGAGGAGCAAGGAGCCCGCGAAGAAGAGGACGAGTCCTGCGGTAAGCAGGAGCTTAAATTGGCGGGAGCTGTCTTGTGGCAAGCGGTTGCCTCGCGAAGAGTCTATTGAGAACGGACATCATAGCCGAGAACGGTTCGCGGGGGCATGGATACGACGAAGCGGAATGGTTCCGCTTTTTCGGGGGCGAGACAAGTTGAAAGCGGCCGCTGGAAGAACAGCTAAGATGGCCACCTGAAGGTAGCCGCTACAAAAAAGAGCGGCGACACAAAGACTTCGCGGCTTGCCCGATTGATTTGCGCGCTGCTATTGTGCGGGAATGCCTCCAATAAAACATTTTGAGTGCTCGCGGTGTGAAGCTACGGTGTCCGCGGCTCAACCGCAGACGGTTTGTTCGAAGTGTGCTGGATCGTTGTACGTGCGGTATGACTTTCGGCCGATGCGCGGACAGGCTGGGCGAGCGCAAGTTGCGCACGATGCGTCGACGGGCGGATGGGCTGGGATGTGGCGATATCGCTCGGTGTTGCCGGATGTGGAACCGGTCACTCTGGGCGAAGGATGGACTCCGGTGATTCAGAGCCGGCGATATAAGAATGCTGTGGTGAAAGAGGAGGGAGCGAATCCGACGGGAAGTTTTAAGGCGCGCGGGCTGGCGCTGGCGGTGACCATGGCAAAGCACTATGGATTGAAGAAGCTGGCCGTGCCGTCGGCGGGAAATGCGGCCGGGGCGTTGGCGGCGTATGCGGCGGCCGCGGGGATGGAAGCAAATATTTTTATGCCGCTGGATGTGCCGTTCGCGAACTACGTGGAAGCGAAGATGTATGGCGCGAATGTCACGCTGGTGGACGGATTGATTTCCGATTGCGGAAGGATAGTGGCGGAGCGAAAGGAACGGGAAGGGTGGTTCGACATTTCGACATTGAAGGAGCCGTTCCGGATTGAAGGCAAGAAGACGATGGGGTACGAGCTAGTGGAACAGCTCGGATGGGAATATCCGGAAGCGGTGTTTTATCCAACGGGCGGTGGAGTTGGATTGATCGGGATGTGGAAAGCTTTTGCGGAGCTCGAAGAGTTGGGCTGGGTCGCGCCAGGAAAACGGCCGAAGATGATTGCGGTGCAATCGGCGGGATGCGCACCAGTGACGCGTGCGTTTGAGCAGCATGAAAAAGTCAGCGAGATGTGGGAGAACGCGGCGACATTTGCTTCCGGGCTGCGCGTGCCGAAGCCGTATGGCGACTACATCATGCTGGAGATATTGAAGGAGTCGGGTGGCGTGGCACTGGCGTTCACGGACGAGGAGATTCTAGCGTCATTGCGGGACTGGGCGAAGAACGAAGGGATTTTTCTTTCGCCCGAGGGAGCGGCGGCGACGACGGCGTACGATCATTTGTTAAAGACGGGGTTTTTGCAACCGGAGGACCGGGTGGTGCTGTTCAATACGGGCGCGGGATTGAAGTACACGGATGTTACGGCGGAGGCCGCGGGGATTCAAAGGCCGAGTTGAGCTGCGGAGAGTGCTGAGTGCTTCGGTATTAGGTTGCGGTGCTTCGCCTATCCTGATCGGATAGAATGACGTCCGTTTTACAGAATACGAGGACGCTTGCTAATTCTCATATGACGTAAAGGAATTTAGGATTAGGGGAGCTGAGGAATGGCGGAACCTCCGATTTTCGGAAAACTGGCAAGCGGGACGCAGCCGAACTATCTACATCCCGAGTATCGGTCGTCGGTGAAGCGCGCGCCGACGCGGCCGTTGATTGTGCTTCCGCATACGCTTTCGGAAAGAACCGGGCCGGTTTTTGGTCAGGATACGGTGCGCGAACGCGATCATGATTTGACGGCACAGCACGCCGGAGAGCCGCTGGGCGAAAGAATTGCGATCAGTGGGCGCTTGCTGAATGAAGGCGGAAAACCGGTACGCGGCGCGCTGATCGAAGTGTGGCAGGCCAACGCCGCGGGGCGTTATAAACACAGAATGGATCAGCACCACGCACCACTCGATCCAAATTTCAGTGGATTTGGACGAACGCTGACGGACGCCGAGGGCCGTTACAAGTTTATTTCGATCAAGCCAGGGGCATATCCCTGGGGAAATCACGCAAACGCATGGCGGCCGGCGCACATTCATTTTTCGATTTTCGGCGCTGGGTTGTTGAGCCGTCTGGTGACACAGATGTATTTTCCGGGTGATCCGCTACTGGCTTACGATCCGATCTACAACTGCACACCGGATGAAAAAGCGAAGCAGCGGCTGATTTCGATGTTTGATTGGGACAATACGTCTCCGGAGTTTGCGTTGGGGTATCGATTCGATATTGTTTTGCGCGGGCGTGACGCAACGCCGATGGAAAAGTGAAATGAGTTACATACCGACGCCTTCACAGACGGTTGGACCGTTCTTTTCGATCGGGCTTTCCGCATTGTGCCGACCAAATATTGAGTGCGCGGGAGAGAAAGGGAATCGCGTGACGATTCGCGGGCGGATTTTGGACGGAGACGGTGAGCCCGTACCGGACGCGTTGCTGGAGATTTGGCAGATGGAAGGTGTCGCGAAGAAACCAGATCAAGGTGAGCGAACCATCGAGCGGACGGAAACTTTGCCATTTGGATTTGGAAGGATTGCGACGAATGAGTCCGGGGAGTTTCAATTCAGTACGATGAAACCTGCGGCCAGACGTGATGCGGATGGAACGATTCATGCGCCGCACCTTGTTGTGCTGGTTCTGATGCGCGGATTGCTCCGGCATCTGGTGACGAGAATTTATTTTGCCGGAGCAGCCTCGAATGAAGAAGACATCGTGCTGAAACTGGTTCCAGCCGAGCGCCGCAAAACATTATTGGCGACGTCATCGCTGGGTGGCGACAACCATCTGCGATGGGATATTCATCTTCAAGGCGAACGAGAAACAGTTTTTTTTGAGGTGTAAATGCGTGTAAGGCGCATTTCTGGCTTACGGATGTGGGTAGACCGGCACGGCTGGGGAGGGTGTTTCGTAGTCCTGGCCGTATTTGTTTTTGTGAGGCGCTGGAGCGCTTTGCTGTTCGGCGACGCGCAAAGCTCCAAAAGAATGGAGAGCGTCTGACACAAGGATTGTGCGGACCTGTGAGTCGAGCGAATCCGGAATGGCGCGCTCGTGCCAGACATGCAATTCGTAACGTCCAGGCGGGACCTCGGGAATCACGACCGAGCCACGGGCGTCTGAAATTCCGTAGTAGGGAGTTTTGAGGGCGACGACTACGCCACTCATTTCCGGGTGAATGTTGCAGAAAATGTAGCTGATGCCCTCGCGATCGAAGATTACAGTGCGGCTGGCTCCGGCTTCGTATAGCCCCAAGTCAAATCGTTTGCCCTCAAACAGAGAAAAAACATTGTGAAAAAAAGGATCCTTGTTGGGAAACGCGACGGAACTCCCCACCTGAACAACGACGAGATGGGGATTGAAGCTTTTGTTTTTCTGCACTAGTTGCAGTTTGGGCGAAGTGGATGAAGCGGGCGGTTCATGCGGGTCTCCAATGCGCGTCAACCAGACGACGCCGTTGGAAGAATCCTGGAGCGAGGCCGAGCCTTCGCGGAAAAGTTCTAGCTTGCCCGTAACCGTGATTTCCTGACTGCTGGATGCGCTTGAAAATCCCAGAGAGGAAAAAAATCCCAGGAGAAAGATGCGGAGTACGGATCTGCCGCGTGGCTCGCGCCGCGTAAAACCCGAAAGCCTAAAAGGGCAATGAGGCATTAGAAGAGCACTCCAATGCCGAGATTTATGTGATCCGCGCTTTGGGCGGCACCTGAGAGCGGAACCGTTTGCAGACGGCGGTATTCGACTGAAAACAACAGATCAGAGCGCGGCCGATAGATGAAGTTGAAAAAACCGCTGTGATTTCGCGCGAGGGACGCAGCGTAATCACCCGGAGCGGAGACCGGATAATCGCGAAGATCAGTGGCCATGGAATTGTCGAGGCCATATGCGGCATTCCATTCGAGCTTTTCCGTTTGGCGGAATTTCAATTGTGTCCAGCCACCTACCGCGTTCAAAGCCTGAATATCTGAGTTAGGATCACTGAGGGGACCGGTAAGGACAACGCTTCTGCCAAGGCCGCCTCCAAGGCCACCGATGCCGCGGCCACGATAAAATTCTCCTGACAGTTCCCAGCGGTTTGCGAGGGGAATCGTCCAATCAGCGGTGCCCGCCCAGCCGTCCACATTTCGATGGAAGCCCCAATCCTGGCGACTATAAAAGCTGCCAACGCCGAGAGTGAGATCGCGACTGAAAAGGCGGTAACCCCAGGCGAGGCGCATGGCGTAAGCCGGTTGGCGCGAAGCTTCTCCGGCGAGTGGCGGTCGCGAATATTGCGAATACGTCGCTTCCCCAGTCACCGGATCAAGAATTCCACCTTGAAGCAAGAGTTTCGAATTCTCGCCCACACGAATGCGGTGCTCTACACGAACTTGCGGTATCCAGTTCCAAAGATTCCCCGAGTAGGCAAATTCCGGCAGAGCAAGGGATGCGATCGAGCTGGGAGAAAGCGGAGAGAAGAACGGGGCATCCTGGCCGGCGATCAGCGAAGTGTTTGGCCATTCCAGTCGAACGACCCCGGTGCGAAGACGGGCGAAGCCGAAGCTGGTGCCGTTAGACAGATTATACGAGCTGCCGGCAAAATCGAACTGGACATCGCCACTGATGCGAGCGCCGTGAATTGCCGGCCCGAAGACTTCCAGTCCCAACAGGGACTGCTGCAAAGTTGCCCCAAAACTTCCCTTGGGTGAGCCAGATCCAGCGGGAATGGCGAGCGACGGGAAATCCAGATTATCAACGGCTCCGCGATTCTCAACGGCATTCAGAAGCACAATGCCGGAAAGACGGACGCGATACTTGGAGCCACTCTCGACTTTGGTCTGATGAAGTTCCTCCAGCTTTGCGTTGACGAGTTGTTGGTTTTCTTCCAGTGCGTACGGATCTTGATCGGCACGCGGTGAGGATGCCGAGGTGGATTCCGCGAGATTTTTCCGAGTGCCAACAACGGAGTCGTCAGTGGAAGTACTGCCCGGCTTCGACTGAGCTGCAAGAAGCGATCGCGTTGCTTCCATTTCGCGACGCAGTTCGGTGGACTCTGCACGCGAGCGAACAATTTCTTCGTGCATTGCCGACATTGCAGATTGGAGCTGCACCAATTGATCTTGAAGCGTCCGCAGCCGATCGTCGAGAGAGCCTGCCGATGATGCAGCCCCCGTTGTGGCCTGCTGCTGTCCGCGCACGCAAGTGGAATGGAACGCGAGTACGGCCAAAGAAAGAAAAACTCGGCACAGCCAGGAAAATGTCCGGGACTTTAGGAATTGAGGTCTCACAACGCACCCCCCTGATTTAGCGTGCAGTTTCTTATCGATTTTGGCCTACTTCGTTAATTAGGCTCTGAGCTATCTCCGGTGACGCGCATAGGCAGCGTCAAGCGAAAAACAGTTCTACCGATTTCGGAGCTTTCAAGGCAGATGCCGCCGCCGTGGTCTTGCAGTATTTTCTGGCTGATTGTCAGTCCCAGTCCAATGCCATTTTGCTTGCCGTAACTGGTAAACGGCTGGAACAGCCGCTGACGGACAGGCTCGGCGACTCCTGGTCCATTGTCCATGATGCGGACCTCGACATCGTCTTTGCCTTCGCGGAGATCGATCTCAATTTTTCCGGATTCGGGCGCCACGGCTTCGCACGCGTTCAAGACAATATTCGAAAATACGCGTTCCATTTTTTTCTGATCGAACCACGTTTCACATTTCCCCTCGCGAGCGACAGATATTTTCAGGCCCTGGAAATCGGGTCGCGCACGAACGGTTTGAACAGCGCGCTTCACGGCCGGTTCGACCGGTCCGAATACGCGACGAAGCGATTCGCGGGCTTTTGAAAATTCCAAGAGGGATTCCACAAGGTCGGTCATTTGATCAACGGCGGCGCGGATTTCGTGATAAAGCTCCTCGCGTTGAGTCGTGTCAAGATCGCGTTCACATAAGAACTCAGCATTTGCCATCACGGCGGTAAGTGGATGCCGCAGATCATGGGAAATAGAGCTTGCTACGCGGCCAATGGTTGCAAGCCGTTCCGCGCCCAGGAGTTCCTGCTGGCTTTTGCGCAAGCTGCTGCGCATGCGCTCGAACGCCGCAGTCACTTCGGCGACTTCATCGTGGGAGCGAATGGCCAGCGGATAGGCAAAGTCGCCTGTTTCCAGGGCGCGAACGCCAGAAACCAAGTTCGCAAGGGGCTTTGTGAAAGTGTCCGAGATTAAGAACACCAAACCACTGCCAGCGAGCACTGCCAGTAATCCCAGTCCAAGCAAAACACGATTCAAGCTATCGAGAAACGTGACGGCTTTATCGAAGGATTTCAGAACGGTCAGGCGCACGGGCTGGGGCGAACCGGGATCCAGATCGACGGAGGTCGCGAGAAATTCCTCACCACCGAGGCGGATTGCGTTCGGTCGAGGGCCGGCCTCGGTCGCCCGGCTGGAAGAGGGTTGGGCCAAATCGGATTGCTGCTCGGGTTGAAGAGTACTGACGATCAAATGGTTGCCGTAAAAAAAAGCAACCTGGCTGGTCGCCACTTTGCTGACTTCCCTGGCCACGTTCTCTGAGATCTCGTGGCCAACGCAAAGCAATCCAAGCTGGCTAGCATTTTTGGGCGAGCCGAAATAAACCGGTTGAAGGAAGACTTCGTAAAGATGGCCTGAGCTTTGCCACCAGAAACTCGGCTGATCCGTTCCGACGGAATTTTTTAAGAGTTCCTGGGCTGCAGTCTTTGTGACACCGGGGACGGACGTTTGGAGTGCCAAAACCTTGCCCTGAGGATCGGCGAGGAGAAAAATGTCGCTCGGCGCAAGGCGCCAAATTTCGCCGGATGCGTCTTGAATCGTTGCCGAATCGCGAGTGGTCATTAATGCTTTGAGGCTGGGGAGGCTAGCGAGTAATTCGGCCGACCTGGCGAGCGTGACTTCTCGCTGCCGTTGAAAATCCTGAAAAACGGTTACGGAATTTCGAAGGTCGTTGGCAATTTCCTTTTGGAGCTGAATGCGGACACTGCGGTGGACCATCCAGAGCGTGGCGCTGGTAAGTCCCGCGGACACAAGCAGAAACGAAAGCAGGAACTTGGTCCGCAGGCGAACGCTGGACATTCGTGCATCCATGTTGTTTCCACGTGGTCTGGAAATCCTATTGCTTGGGCGACGGGACGAATTTATAGCCGGTCCCATGAACGGTCTGGAAGTATAGCGGGTTGCCAGGATCGTCTTCCAGTTTCAGCCGGAGCTTCCAGATGTGATTGTCCACGGTGCGCGTCGAAGGATAGTTCTGATATCCCCAGACTTCGTTCAGCAGTTCAGAGCGAGAGAAGACGCGACCCGGACTCTGGACGAAATATTTTAGAAGTTTGAACTCCTGAGTGGTCATGGGTACGGAACGGTCGGCACGCGTTAACTCCATCTTGGCGAAATTCACCGCGATTTCGCCGAACACGTATTGGTCGGTGGGTTCCGTGCGCTGCGTTCGTCTGAGAGCGGCCCTAACGCGAGCCAGCAGTTCTCGCGGGCTGAACGGTTTCGTGACGTAATCGTCGGCGCCCATCTCGAGAAGCAGCACCTTGTCCGCGACATCCGTCTTGGCACTCAAGACAATGATGGGAAGGGACGGTGCGCGCTTCTTGATTTCACGGCAGACATCGTGGCCCGGCAATCCGGGTAGCCGAAGGTCGAGAACGACTGCAGCTGGGCGAGAGGAGTGAAAGGCGTCAAGTCCAGCCTGGCCGTCCGGCTTTACGTCAACGGCATAGTCCTCGGACTCAAACAGACGCCGCAAAGCCTTTTGTACCGCGAGGTCATCTTCAACGACGAGAATTGTCTCCATTGCCTTCCTACTTTAGGGGCCGCGCTTAAGAGCACGCACGGCCCATCAGACTTAGATGCGAGAGGCTGTTGTATCGCTATTCAGTAAATAAGCTACCAAACCTAGACGCTGGCTCAAACTGCTTTTCAGGAGTGACAACGAGCGGAATAAAATCGCCGTGAGACATTCGGGAGACAAAGTTCGCGCGGCGCTCGTGCGTCAATTGCGCAGCCCGAGAGAATGACATTGGATTTGCAGAAACAAGATATGCCCATGACAACCCGCGGGAGGCCAAGAGCTACGCTGCAATCCAGAAATGGATACCGCTGTCCCGCCAGCTGCGGCCGCCAAGCCGTCCATTCTCAAACAAATTCTGGGGAGCGTTTAATGTCACGTCCAATTCAATCGAATTTTATTCAGAAAGCATCGAACCGGCGTTCGTTCTTGAAAAAGGGTGTCGCAGCCGCGGGAGCAGCTACGGTGGGCGCAGCGATGTTTCCGGATGGGCTACGCGCTTCCCAGGAAGAATCCAGTGGAAATTTGCATAAGGGCGACGCGGCGATCCTAAGATTCCTGGCCGCGGCGGAAATTCTGGAGACCGATCTTTGGCAGCAATACAACGAACTTGCTGGCGTGGACGTGACGAGCGGCCCGAGTTTTCTGTACGTCACAGCACTGGAACAACTCGACGAAGACATGCCGCAATACATTTCTGATAACACGGACGACGAACTGACGCACGAAGAGTTCATTAACGCGTATCTCGCTTCAAAGGGAGCGGAAACCGTCGACCTTACTCGGTTTGCCACGCTGCCATCGAGCAAGGCGGACGGTGCGAAGCAGGTTGGCCGATTGACAAACCTGATGCACCTGAATGTGGACACAAGCTGGTGGACGCGTTACCGGAGCAGCACGAAGAATCCGGACTTTGGAGACAGCTTCCCGCAAGCCGTGAACATTAATAATCGTACTGCGATCCCACGGACGAACGACGATCTGGTCGCGGACGGCGGAAAAGCAAGCGGAGTTTCCGATCGCACACAAGCAATTGCCAACGTGGCGGGATTTCACTTCGGCACCATCGAGCAGGGCGGGACGAGCCTCTATCCTTCGCTGGCGCAGCGCGTGAAGGACGTCGAAGTGTTGCGAATCGTGCTCAGCATCGGCGGCACGGAGATTGCCCACTTCCAAACCTGGCACGACAAGGCGGGGAATGCGCCGCCGTTGACCGACGTCGATCCGGTAACCGGTTCGAAGGTCGTTTTTCACGACCTGAACAACGATCCGGGGTTCGGCGGGGAAGAATTTCAAACGAATTTGATCATGCCAGAGCCGACCATTTTTCTTAACAGGAATTTTCCAAAGTGTTCGATTATTCGGCCGACGCAAACAAAAGGCGCGGCGATGAACGCTTTGAATGCGCTGGCAGGGAGCAACTTGTTCCTTGGCCAGTCCAAAGAATTCTTTGCGTTTCTGACGAGCCTTGCTCAAGATGCGGATGCGGCGCAGCGCGAGGGTGATCACTGAAGCGATTATTGCGCTTTTCGCATTGAGATTCCCTTGACATCCTCTCGGGATACCCTCTCGATGACAGAGCCGCGAAGTTTATGACGAATCGCGAAGCCTGCAATGGCTGGGGACCGTCGGATGTTCACACGCGGGATTGAACGTCTCTCCGCGGTGAGTCTTGCGCTCTCTCGCTCCTGCCGATGGTGACAAAGAAGTTTCCTACGAAGCTGCAAAGGCTTCAACTGCCGAGCGCTGCTGTCCAGAAAAACTTTGCTCAAGGACCGGTCCTTGACAAGACCGGCGGGTGTGCGTAAAAGGAGACCGAACAAAATAGAATAGCGGCGGCCTTTTAACCGGGCGGTTCAATGACTTATTTCCTGCGAGACATTCTTCGCCAGCCAAAGGAATTACGCCGAACAATTGATTTTCTGCTGCGGCCAGGTCGGGCGTCTCTGAATGCCGCGACGGCCGCGGTTCGCGCTGCTCGCCACGTTTATCTGACTGGAATCGGCAGCAGTTGGCACGCAGCGCTGAGCGCTGGGACGTTGTTTAGCCTGGGTGGTTGCCCGGTCTACATGCAGGACGCATCCGAATTGCTCGAGTTTGCGGCGTTCCCGCGGAATTCCGTGGCGATCGTGATTTCGCGAAGCGGCCGCAGCATTGAAATCGTGAAATTGTTAGCGAAGCTTCGGGAGAGCGAGGCAACTGTTATTGCTGTCACGAACTCGGCGGAAGGGCCACTGGGACGCGAGGCGCAGATTCCGATCGTGGTTCCGATCGAGTTGGACCACGCGATTTCCGTAAACACCTATTCCACATTGGCAGCCACTGCTGGAATTCTTGCGAGTGCGATGGTCGGTTCGTTGAGCGACAGTTTTACAGAAGCATTGTCGGCCGCGTTAGAGAAAACCGAGACAGCGATTGCAGGCTGGCAGGAGCAGACTGCGGATACTACCTGGCTCGCAACCGGTGCGGCGACATATTTTCTGGCTCGCGGGTCAAGTTTGGGGAGTTGCCAAGAAGCCAGGCTTCTTTGGGAAGAGGGCGTCAAATCGCCAGCAACTGCGATGGGCACAGGCAGTTTCCGGCACGGACCGCAAGAAATGGTTGCAGCAGGCGCGCGATTCGGAATTTGGATCGACGGTGAGCGAATGCGCGAACAAGACTTGGCAGTGGCCCGTGATCTAAGGAAACTGGGTGCCTTGGTGATGCTAATCGGGCGAAATGTTCCACAGGATGCAGGCGATCTTGTTTTTCAGATGCCAGACACGCCAGCCAACTGGCAATTTCTGATTGACATCATTCCGGCGCAACTTGCAGCCGAAAAACTGGCGCGCCTTTCTGGAGTTGATAGCGACACGTTTCGTTATTGCTCGTTCATCGTGCAAGACGAGTACGGATTGTTGCCTGAAGAGCCTGGCTCATCCAGCGCGCGGAATTAAAGCGGCGCACCGGGGAACCAGTAGAGCGAAATCAAGGTTCAAAAAGGAAAATCGTGATTGGCGCAGTTGACATCGGCGGAACGAAGATAGCCGTGGGAATGGTGGATGATGCTGGCAGAGTGGTATCAAAACTGCAATCTCCAACGGACGCACGAGGTGGGTATGCCAACGGCCTTGCGCGAATGACCAACATGTTGCGAGAAACGGCGCGAAATGCCGGCGTCGGAATTTCCGGAATCGGGATTGGTTCAACGGGAATGGTGTATCCAGTTAGCGGGGCGTTTGGAGACGCCGACTTTTTGCCAGGATGGCAAGGAAACAATCCGGTGGAGGATCTGGCGCGCGAGTTTAATGTGACGGTGGCGATTGAAAATGATGGGGATGCTTCCGCGCTAGGCGAAGCGAGTTGGGGAGCCGGAAAAGGCAAGTCGCGCCTGATTTATGTGACGATTGGCACGGGTATCGGAGGCGGAATTATTCTGGACGGGAAACTTTATCGAGGAGCAGACATGGCGCATCCCGAAATCAGTCACCACGTTATCGATGCATCCGGGCCGGCTTGTTCATGCGGCTTTCGCGGGTGCTGGGAATCGTTGGCGACAGGGTCGGCGATGGCTGCCTGGTTCAAGTTGAACTCGACGGGTGGCGATCGATATCCGGCCAACATATCCGCGGAGCAGATCTGCAGGCTCGCGCAGAGCGGAGACGAACTGGCGGCTCGGGCGGTTGAGCGTGAAAGTTACTATTTGGGTTTGGGCCTGGCGAATCTGATCAATCTGTTTGTGCCGGACGTGATCGTGCTGGGCGGCAGTGTGATGAAAAGTGGTGCGCTTTTTCTTGACGGTGTTCGCAAAGTCATCAGCCAGGGCTGCCGATTCGTTCCTTATGAAAAGACGGAACTGGCGCTGGCTTCATTGGGGGAAGACGCGAATCTGATTGGAGCAGCTCGCGTGTGGCATCACCGATTCGGAGAGCACGGACTAAGGACGGGAACGGTCTAGTCCGTGGTCGAAGCGTCAGTTTGCTTGGTGCCCTTTGGAATCGTCCGCGATTTCGCGGGAGTGGTGTTTGGAGGGAAGGTTGTTGAACGGCGAAGAACGAGTTGCGTTTTCAAGTGATATTCCGTCCCGACCGGCGAAGGCGTTTCTCTTTTCACTTCCTTGTAGAGAGCGTCAAACGCGAGCCTTGCCAGTTCCGTTTGGGACATTTGAATCGTAGTTAGAGGAGGAATCATGAAATCCGCGAGCTTAGTATCGTCAAATCCCACCACGGACAATTGTTGCGGAACCGCGATGTCGAGTTCGAAGGCCTGCCGCATCACCCCGATTGCAGTCATATCGTTCGAGCAAAGAAGCGCGGTGGGTTGCTCGCGAAGCTGATGAAGCTTTTGGAAAGCTAGTTTCCCTCCTTCCAGTCGGTGATCACCCTGCACGATAAACTCGGGCTTCACGGTCAGGCCGATTTCGCGCATCGATTCTTCAAACGCATCTCTTCTTGCCACCGCTGACCTCAGCTTAAGAGGCCCGGTGACGAAGCCGATGCGTTCGTGCCGCATAGCCGCCAAGTGCTGAACGGCCTGGCGAATTCCATTCGAGTAGTCGACACGAATGTTGCTGACGCGTGGAGCTTTCGGTCCAACATCGATGAATACCAATGGCAGGTTCCGAAAACGGAGATGCTCCAATAATTCGTCTTCCATTCCGAACGTAAGAATCGCTACGCCATCCACGCGACCTTCAATCATCCTTCGGACCGCAAGTTCCATGCGCTTGGGATCGTGAATCGTGGAAGTCAATAGGATTTCGTAGTTGTGTTCGACAGCCAGCGTTTCAAACGTCTGAACAATTTCCGGGAAAAATGGATTCGTAATTTCAGAAACGATCAGGCCAAAGACACGGCTTCTGCCAGAGACCAGAGCGCGCGCCTGCCGATTAGGATAATACCCGAGCTCGTCAATCGCCTTCCAAACCCGCTTCGCCAGTTGCGCATCGACCGTGGCCACTCGATTGACCGTGCGCGATACGGTTGCGGTCGATACCCTGGCTCGCTTGGCTACATCACGAATGTCCAAGAGTCCTCTTTCGCGGGTCAATTACTTCGGGCACAGTATACGCTATCTTGTTATTACTGACGCGACAATAAACCTCGAGAGAAGGGCCGGAAGGAATGAACAAGCGCGCAAGCGCAGGGAAGGAATCCTGGCAGAGCGGCTGCGCTGAGAAGACCGATTCGAGATGCCTTGCAATCAGGCTGATGCCGTGGTAAACGTTTACTGCTATTGGCTACATTTTCCGGTGCGTTGCTAAGCTGTAAAGGATTTGTCAATCTTGCGATTTTGCGGTTCCCGGTTCTTTGCGTACCATTCCCTTGGCGTCCGATAACGCAGACACAAGGGCCGAGTCGAAATCTGTTTGCAGATGCTAATACCGAGGTCGAGGGTGAATGCTGCTAGCGGCTCTGCGTGAAGAAGTACTCGAAGCGAACCTGGACCTGGTTCGAACAGGACTGGTACTCTCGACCTTTGGCAACGCGAGCGGCGTCGATCGCAAAGAAGGGTTGATTGTTATCAAGCCAAGCGGCGTGGCTTACGAGGCGATGAAGCCTGGCGATCTGGTTGTTACGGACCTGCAAGGAAAGGTAATGGAAGGAACGCTCCGGCCATCCTCGGATTTGCCCACACATGTTGCACTGTATCGCGCTTTTCCTTCGATAGCTGGAATCGCACACACACATTCAGAGTACGCAACAGCGTGGGCGCAGGCACGTAGACCGATTCCGTGCTTCGGAACTACACACGCGGACCATTTCCACGGACCGATTCCGGTGACCGAGATTATGGACGAGGATGAAATTGTTGGCGAGTACGAAGCGAATACCGGAGCTGCGATTATCCGGACATTTAAAAGTCTCGACGCAATGTCGATTCCCGGGGTTTTAGTGGCAAACCATGGGCCGTTTGCCTGGGGTCATGATCCACGGAAGGCGGCGGAAACGGCATGGATGTTAGAGTCTGTCGCGCGGATGGCGTACCTCACGGTGAGCATCAATCCACAGGCAAGCGACATCGGTAAAACGCTTCATGACCGGCATTTTTTGCGTAAGCACGGCGAGAAGGCGTATTACGGCCAAATGAGACCAAAGGAATGACCCCGCTATTCACTTCGGAGAATGCTGCGGAGACCAATGCACCTGTCCACATCTGGTGCAGCGAGGAATTTTTGCAGTGATTGGAGCGATTTGCTGCAGTTGCTTTGCATCGGGGACAGGGAACGAACCATGGCGAACAAGAAGAAAATGACGATGGGAGTGATCGTAGGAAACCGTGGATTTTTCCCCGATCATCTTGCAAAGACCGGCCGCGAGGAGATGATCCAGGCTTTGCAAAAGGCCGGGATGGACGTGGTTGTACTCGGCCCGGATCAGAGCAAGTACGGAGCCGTAGAAACGTACGAAGAAGCGAAGCGCTGCGCGGAGCTATTTAAATCAAAGGCGGACACAATCGACGGCATCGTTGTTACCTTGCCGAATTTTGGAGATGAGCGTGCGATTGCGGACACGCTTCGACTTTCGCGCTTGGGCGTGCCGGTGCTGGTACAGGCCACGCCGGATACCCCGAGCAAAATGGCAATCACGCACCGCCGCGACAGCTTCTGCGGGAAGATGTCTGCGTGCAACAATTTGCGTCAATACGGCATTCCATATTCTCTGACAGCAATGCACACGGAAACGCCGGATTCTCCTGAGTTCGCAAAGGATTTGGAATGGTTTGCCGGCGTCTGCCGCGTAGTGGGTGGCCTGAGGAATTTGCGTATCGGAGCGATTGGCGCCCGGCCGACGGCCTTCAACACTGTGCGGTATAGCGAAAAACTCCTTGAGGCGAGCGGGATTTCCGTAGAGACGTTGGACCTTAGCGAAGTGTTGGGACGCATCAGCCGAATGAAGGACAGCGATGATTCCGTCGTGCAAAAGTTGAGCTCCATACGGAAATACGTGACGACCACCGACATCCCACAAGCAGCACTTGTGAAGATGGCGAAGTTGGGCGCGGTAGTGGACGACTGGATGAAAGCCAGTAACGTGCAGATCAGCGCGGTCCAGTGCTGGACATCACTCGAAGAAAATCTGGGAGTGGTGCCGTGCACGGTGATGAGCATGATGAGCGATTCGCTGCTCTCCAGTGCCTGCGAAGTAGACGTGTGCGGCGTACTTGGCATGCACGCACTGCAACTGGCATCGGAGACGCCGAGCGCGCTGCTCGATTGGAACAATAATTATGGAACGGACCCGAACAAGGCAGTGTGTTTCCATTGCAGCAATTTGCCAAAGCACTTCTTTAAGGAAGTGAAGATGGACTTTCAGGAGATTATTGCCGGTACAGTCGGCAAGGAAAACACCTTCGGCACGTGCGTTGGGCAGGTGAAGTCTGGAGCAATGAGTTTTGTGCGCTTCTCAACGGATGATACCGGAGGAAAGATTCGCGGCTACAGTGGCGGCGGGAGATTCACTGACGACCCGCTGCAGACGTTTGGCGGTGCGGGAGTTGTGGAAATCCCGGAGCTGCAAAAATTGCTGCGCTACATCTGTGAAAACGGGTTTGAACATCACGTCGCTGCCAACTTTTCCAGCGTTGCTCCTGTCGTCCATGAAGCGACAACGCGTTATCTGGGCTGGGATATGTACGCGCACTGTGCGTGACTGTGTGCTGAGACGGAGCGAGCGGTAATCCCATGGCGATTGTGGAGGGAGTTGATTTCGGAACCCTCAGCGTACGCGTGTCCATCGTGGATAGCGTACGCGGCCTGCTAGCGACGGCTCTTGCGGAATATCCACTGCATCGAAAGCGTGATGATCCGGAGTATGCCACGCAATCACATGGCGACCAGATGCAAGCGTTGGCGGCGGCTACGCGCGAGGCAGTACGGAAAGCCAGGATTTCCGCAGACGAAGTGCAAGCGCTCGCTGTCGATACTACTGGCTCGTCCGTCATTCCCGTGGGAAAAAATCTCGAACCGCTCGATGAATACTACCTTTGGTGTGATCATCGCGCAAAAGCAGAGGCCGCGGAGATCACGGAAGCGGCTCACCGAGAAGGGTTACAAGCGATTCAGTGGTGCGGCGGCGTGTATTCCTCCGAGTGGGGATTTGCGAAACTGCTGCATTGGCTACGCCACAATCCAGAGAAGCGCACGCAATTCGTTTCTGCCTTCGAGCACTGTGATATGGCGGCAGCAACGCTTTGCGGAATTACCGATTCGAAGCTGGTGAAACGCAGTATTTGCGCAATGGGGCACAAGTGGCTCTGGAATGCCGAACTGGGCGGGTTACCTTCGGAAGAATTCCTGGTCAAAGTAGATCCTTTATTTGCGGGGATCAGAGAAAAACTTCAGGGCGAATACGCTACTTCGGATCATTTAGCTGGTAGGCTTTCTGCCCTTTGGGCGGAGAAATTGGGTTTGAAGGCGGGCATTCCCATACCCGTTGGGGCGTTCGATGCGCATTGGGACGCCATCGGAGCAGGCTGCCGCACTGAGGATGTGGTGAATGTCGTTGGCACCTCGACGTGCATCATCGGCATTACCCCAGCGGTCAATCTGGTTCCCGGAGTTTGTGGAGTTGTGCAGGGCAGTGTGCATCCTCAGCGGACCGGAATCGAGGCAGGACTTTCGGCGGTGGGTGCGATCTTTGAGTCCATTGCCAGCCGAGCCGGAACAGATGTTGCGACGCTGAGCCAGGAGTTAGAGAAGTATCGCGCGGGACAAACTGGACTTCTTCGTATGACATGGGACAACGGAGACCGCACGGTGCTCGTAAATCCGAATTTGCGTGGGATTACGTTTGGGTGGAACTTACAAAGCACTGCACAGGACGAGCTCTTTGCGGCGATCGAAGGCACCGCGTTCCACACGCGAATTATTCTGGATCGCATGGCCGAACATGGAGTTGACATAAAACGCGTGATCAATGCTGGCGGCATTCCGCAAAAAAACAATGTGCTCAATCAAGTTTATGCCAATGTATTGGGACGTCCCGTTCTCGTGCCGAGCAAGAGCGTGGTGAGTTTAGGTTCCGCGATTTTTGCATTTCTTGCTGCAGGAACGTTCAAGACGGTGGAAGAAGCTCAAGACAAGATTTGTCCGGAGCATGCGCGGTTCACGCCGGAACCGACTGCACAGAGGATTTACGATTCGTTGTACACAAATTATCGAAAATTGTATTTTGCATTTGGACAGTCCCAGGATGGGGCATTCGGCGACGTGATGCCCGCGCTCATGAGTTCAGCTCAGAAGACGAATTAGAAATGGCAATTAATTTTCATGTCCGTTGGCATAAAGATCTTGTCGCGAATGTTATTTTGTCGCTCACGCGAAATGGCCTTTCGAGGAAGTGAATTATGAAGATACGTTCGAAAATTTCTCGCCGAGAATTTGTCGGTTCGACGCTTTCCGCGGCCGCAATGCAGTCGTTGCACGTCCAGCCATTTCTGAGGCCCATGATAGAGGGTAGTCCTGCTGATCCCGGCGGGAAGGACGAGGGCATTCTCAATGTCGACAAGTCTCCCTACGCCAAGCTGCACAATGTGCCTGTGCATGCTGTGACTATCATGGAAGGTTTTTGGGGAGCGCGTCGCGAGACGAATGTTAAAAAGAGCCTTCCTTCGATGGAGAAATTGCTCGAAGCCAACGGCCGGATGAACAATTATTTGCGGCTGGTCGGAAAGAGCGATGCTCAACAGAGCGGTCCGGTGTACTCGGACTCCGATGTCTACAAGTGGACTGAAGCGGTAGGTTTTCAATTGCAATCGGGCGATCGCCCAGAGTTGCGCGCGCTCGCGGAAAAAATGATTCGGGAAGTTGTTGCAGTGCAAGAGCCCAACGGATATTTGAATACGTACTATGTTGCCGATCGGGCGAAGCAGCGCATGACGCCTGAAACGCAACGATGGGGCCACGAGCTCTACAACATCGGCCACATGATACAGGGGGCGATTGCGTACTATCGGGCGACGGGTGATCGCGTGCTGCTCGATTCCGGAATTCGCTTTGTCGATGACTACTTGCTCACAAGTTTTGGTCCTGGAACTGACAAACAACCGCTCTTCTCTGGACATCCTGAAATTGAGCTGGCGTTGATCGAACTTTATCGCACGACCGGAGATAAACGACATCTCGAACTAGCCGGCTATATCTTGCAGGGCGATGATCGAATCAAAGTGCCGCGGCAGGCGTACGTTTATCACTTTTGCGGAATTCCGTTCACTTCGCGCACCCACATGGAAGGACATGCGGTACGTGCGATGTATGCATGTTGCGGCGCCACGGACTACTACATGGAGACCGGCGATCAAAAATATTGGAAAACACTGGACGTTCTTTGGAACGATCTTGTGTCATCACAGATGTATGTGACTGGCGGAGTTGGAGCGCGCAGTGATGGCGAAGCTTTCGGTGATTCGTATGAGCTACCAAATTTCACGGCGTACGGAGAGAGCTGCGCGGCGATAGGTAATATGATGTGGAATTGGCGGATGCTCGCGGCGACCGGCGAAGCGAAATATGCAGATGTGATCGAAAGAGCTTTGTACAACGGCATTAATTCCGGGATGTCGCTTGATGGCACACTCTATTGTTATCGCAATCCGTTGTCGTTCGACCCCTCTGGTGGTGACCAGATTCGGAATCCGTGGTACGACACCACGTGCTGTCCGCCGAACCTCGAACGCATCTTCGCTTCGCTGCCTGGCTATCTTTACAGCACCAGTAAAGATGGGCTGTATTTGCACTTGTATGAAAATTCGCGACTCGATTGGCACCTTGAGGACGGAACCGGTCTAAAGGTTGAACAGAAGACAAACTATCCGTGGGACGGCGCAGTGGAGATTAGCCTTACTCCAGCAAAATCTTCGGAGTTCACATTTTACTTACGCATTCCTGAATGGTGCCACTCGGCGCAGGTCGCGGTGAACGGTAAATCCGTGTCTGGGGTCACGCCCGGACAGTATTTTGCCGTGAGGCGTCGCTGGTCGCCTGGCGATGCAATTCATTTGAGGTTCGGTATGACGCCGCAAGTGATCGAGGCCAACCGTCGAGTGGTGGACGACTACGGTCGCGTGGCGGTGCAGCGTGGACCGCTCGTGTACTGCCTTGAACAACTGGACCAGCCACAGGGCGTCTCGCTGTACGACGTTTCGTTGGATCTGCGACAGGATTCCTCATCAGCATTCCATGAGGAATTCGACAAGGATTTGCTTGGCGGAATCGTCGTACTGAAGCACGCGGGAGCTTGGACCGAGAAGACCAGTTCGGATGGCAAGCTCTACCGTGCGTTCACACCGAGCGCGCCGAAAGGACGTCAGGTCCAGCTGAAATTCATCCCTTACTACGCGTGGGCAAACCGCACCGCTACGCAGATGCAGGTATGGACGCCGATGTTTCGGGCTTAACGAGTCCCTTTTACGCGCCCCATTGGATCACGGAATAGGAACGTGGCGGCACTTCGAATTTTGTATGTCCACCAGAAGTAACTGGCTTATTTAGATCTTGCGGAACCACGCGCGTTGGTGAATCGAAACTATTGACGGCCTTCAAGTCACTGCCCGTCAGCACGATGGATTTCAACACTCGTGTGGGTGGAGCATCTTCCCAGACCACATCGACCTCGTGAGAATTGGAAAGGTCTCGATTGAGGATAAAGAGTGACACGTTTCCATTTTCTTTGGAAAAAGTCGCGGTCACATCCAGATAAGGAACTTGTCCGATTCCGGAAACTTCGTACGTTGGTGAATCTGCGAGGACGTTCAATACCTCGCCGCGCGCTATTTGCAATCCCCAGCTGTATGGATAATAGATGGTTTGGCGGAACAGGGAATTGGAGTTCGTCATGATCGGCGCGATTACGTTCACCAACTGCGCCAGACAAGCGAGCTTCACGCGATTCGCGTTTCGGAGCAGCGTGTTCACAATTCCGCCGACAAGAAGAGCATCTTCCAGGTTATAAATTTCTTCGAGCAAATGCGGCGCGTCTTGTTCGTGACCGTTTACGGCGTCACCACTGCGGGCGCGGTACCAAACATTCCACTCGTCAAACGAGAGCCACAATTTTTTCGGGGAGCGCTTGCGACCCTGCACGTAGTCACAGACGGCTACCGTTTCCGCGATCTGGCGATCCATGGTCAGATTCATTGCGAGATATTTCGAGCTGTCGGTGCCCGTTTCCTGCTGCGTATTTCCGATATAACGGTGTAACGAGAGCGCGTCAACATATTCGTAGCACTCTTCCAAAACCTCGCGATCCCATTCCAGATACGTGGGCATGAGGGGACCGCTTGAGCCGCAAGCGACGAGCTTAAGCGCGGGATCGACATAGCGCATCTGCCGCGCCGCATCGGCAGCTTTGTATCCGTACTCTTTGGCGGTCATATGCCCGATCTGCCAAGGGCCATCCATTTCGTTCCCGAGACACCAATATTGTGTTTTGTACGGGGCGGCAATTCCGTTCTTTCGGCGCAGTTCGCTCCAGCGCGTGCCCTTTTCAACGTTGCAGTATTCCACAAGTGCGGCAGCTTGCTCGGGAGTTCCCGTTCCGAGATTGAGTCCCATCAACGGTAGCGTGCCTACCGCGCTGCACCATGCCATGAATTCATCGGTACCAAACTGATTTGAGTTTATTGAGTTCCACGCCTTGTCCAGCACTCTTGGACGATTCTGTTTCGGTCCAACGCCATCAAGCCAATCGTATCCGGAAACAAAATTTCCGCCGGGATAGCGAATGATGGGCACGCCAAGTGCGCGAATTTCGTTCATCACATCTTTTCGGAAGCCGTTGGAGTCAGAAAGTTTCGAAGACGGGTCGTAAATACCTTCGTAGATTGCGCGGCCCAGGTGCTCCAGAAAGGATCCAAAAAGATTCCGGTCGACAGGAGCAATTGTGCGTTTGGTATCCAAATAAATGCGCGCCGCGGTGGGGCTGGAGGTAGTTTGCGCCGGCAACCATCGCCCCAGAAGGAGTTCCGCGGAACAACCTGCTCCCACCGTAAGGCTGCGCTGCAAAAATGTTCGCCGTTCGATTGAGGGCATGAGCCGACCTCCGTAAGTCATACAATATGGCGCAGAGTAAGCGTTTGCTTGCAACCGTTCAGAAAGGGTATCCCAAAAGTCCTTGAGCGACTAGGAATTTAGTTGAATCTTTAGCGCTGTCACGGACGCTGGGGGAATCTCGACCAGGAGATTTCCTCCGCTCACGCTCTGAGATTTGGTCTGAGGTACTACGGCATCTGGTTGATCGAACGTATTGTGCGCGTGGATGTCCGCGTGGGTGACGAAGGTCATGCTTGCGTTCTTCGCCATTGCTCCCCTGAGAGCTATCTCCGCGAAACGAGAGTCGGTGGGGCTGGGATTAACGGCTGTGATCGTCAACTCTTTGCCACGAACAGAAGCGGAACCCTTAAGTCCCCAATACGAAGCGACTTTTCCGTCGCGGTCATAGTGCAGGTTCGGCGCGGAGAAGACGGTGCGTAGCGAATTGCCGCCCTGATGACTTGCATACAGTTCGAAGACGCGGCCGACAGGCGTGATTACGAATTTATCCTCATGCGCTAGATACAAGCTGTTCAGGCAATTGACAAGCTGCGCGCAATTGGCCATGGCAACTTTTTCAGGATGACGGTTGAAGATGTCGAGCGTCATTCCGCTGAACAATGCGTCGCGCAGAGTGGGCATTTGTTCGAGCGCGTCGCCGGAAGTTGCCTCGCTCCCAGGACGATACCAGGGACCCCACTCGTCCACTATTAACTTCACGTGATGGTCGTGATCCATCTCACTTAGGACCTGCCAATGGCCTGTAACCAGGCCCTCCATACGCTCTCCTTCACGGAGCAGCTCAAACCAGTCGACGGGTTCAAATTTCAGTGCGTCACCTTTTCCCGCATCCCAATCCTGCGTTTTCCCTCGACTCAGGTTCCAAGCGTAGTGGTGGAGCGCCATTCCATAGATATGCCGCAATTGCCCAGGTCCCTTGCGCACGATTTCTGCAAGAAACTCTCGCGTCCAATTCCAATCGTCCGTGTTTGGGCCGGAAGCGATCAGTTTCAATTCGTCGCCATAGGAAGGAAGCCACGTGGAATAGCGCCGAAACTCGACAGCGTACTCTTGAGGAGTGAAGTCACCGCCGCATCCCCACGATTCGTTTCCGACGCCCCAATACTTCACATGGAATGGCTCGCTGTAACCTGCCGCCGCCCGCGTGTCCGCAAGAGTTGTGCTTCCCGTGGGAGAATTGCAGTATTCCACCCATTGTTGGAAAGCTGATGCGGGCAAGCTCCTGACATTCGCCGCAAGATAAGGTTCGGCTCCGATGAGCTTGCAGAAATGAACGAATTCGTTGGTTCCTACTGCATTTGGATCGTAGCGGTGGCTGGCGGGAGATTTGTCTGATTCAACGTTCGCCCAGAAGTTTGTTCGACGCGGGCGTTTTTCGGAAGCACCGATGCCGTCGCGCCAATCGTAGCTGTCTGCGAAACATCCGCCGGGATAACGAATCACTGGCGCCTTGATCTTCCGCATGTGTTCGATGAGTTCCGTTCGAAGCCCGTTGGTATTCGGCACCTTCGATTTTTCGCCGACCCAAATGCCGTCGTACAGCACGGCGCCGAGATTTTCGGCGAAATGGCCATAGATATTTGGAGAGATTGTCCCGAGAGGCTCGTCAAACAAAACGTCAATACGGGAGTCCGCCGTTCGAGAATTGGAGAAGATGTTCCAACCGGCCTTGGGCGCAAAGCAGAGGCCCGCAGTTCCAAACATGCCCTGCTCTAAAAACTCCCGGCGCCTCATCATGAGAGCCTCCTCCGACCAGTATGCAGAGCATAACCGATTCAGCAAACGTTTGCTTCTCAGACCGACGAAAGCGTATCAAAGCTAGATTGAGTCTCTCCAGACCCTCTGATCGCTCGGTAACCCGCGCGGCAAGCGAAGCTCCATCCCGGCATCGCACTCCCCGTCAAAATAATAGGCGGAAATCCGCGCTGTCTGAACGGTCAGCGAAGAGCAAGAGGCTCTCAGACCTGAGAGGGAACATCTCTAACAATTGCCCGCGCGATTGCACTGCGAAGAATTGGTTGCAGTCCTGCAAGTTCCGTCGTATCATTCTTGAGATGTTAACGAACTTCAACCCGCGCCGCGATTTCGCCTCCTCTTGTTGTACGTGTTGTACACAGGTGTGCACTGGCGCCGGGAGGCTCGAAGTCTAGAAATCGAATTTTAAATCGAGCTGTAGTCGAAAACCCACCGCCAGAAACTGCTGGCAGGTGGGTTTTGTGTTTTTGCGATGGTTTTTTCAGCAGGAAGGAGAGAAATGGCCCCAACCGCTTCGGAAGCGTTGCGCGCACCTTCGATTGACTACGCCCTACGGGCTGATGAACTGCTCTCTGCTCGTACTACTTTGACAAATCTTCAGGCGCTTGAGGCGGAAAGCCTTTACATCCTGCGCGAGGCTGCGGCCGAGTTTTCCCGCCCGGTCATGCTGTACTCGATTGGCAAGGATTCATCAGTGATGCTGCGCCTTGCGCAAAAGGCTTTCTTCCCCGCCAAGATTCCGTTCCCTTTGCTGCATATTGATACGAGTTACAAATTTCCCGAGATGATCCAATTTCGCGACTCGTACGCAAAACAAATTGGTGCCGAACTGATTGTGCACCGCAACGAAGAGGCGCTGGAGGGCGGTGCAAACCCGTTTTCCCTCGGCACACAAAAGTGTTGTGGCTTGCTGAAGACCAAGTCCTTGCTTGATGCCCTGGCTGAAGGCGGTTTCAACGCGGCGTTTGGCGGGGCGCGGCGCGATGAGGAGAAATCGCGCGCCAAGGAAAGAATCTACTCGTTCCGGGATTCCCACGGGCAGTGGGATCCAAAGAATCAGCGGCCTGAATTATGGAACATCTTTAACTCGCGCGTCGACAAAACGGAAAGCATTCGCGTTTTTCCGCTCTCGAATTGGACGGAACTTGATATTTGGCTCTACATTCACGTTGAAAAGATCCCGATCGTGCCGCTCTATTACGCGCGGGAACGCGAAGTGGTCCTGCGCAACGGTTCCATCGTGTTGATTCACTCAAAGAAAGAACTCTTGCCTGGTGAGACGGCGCAACTTGTGAACTGCCGGATGCGTTCGCTTGGCTGCGTGCCGTGCACCGGAGCGATCCGATCCGAAGCAGACACGGTTCCCAAGATTATCGGGGAAATGGTCTCGTTCCGCCGTTCCGAGCGCGAAAATCGCGCCATCGACCATGATGAAGAAGGCTCGATGGAGATGAAGAAGCGGGAAGGTTATTTTTGATGATCTCAGCGCCAGAGCTCCACGAAGGCTTCGAAGAATTTCTCCAGCACGATCTGGAGAAAGAACTGCTGCGTTTTACCACCGCGGGAAGCGTGGACGACGGCAAGTCGACCCTGATCGGCAGATTATTGCATGACGCAAAGGGCGTCTACGAGGATCAGCTTGCATCCGTCAAGAAGAGCCGTGTGAATCGTTCCACTGGTCCAATCGATTTCTCGCTTCTCACCGATGGTCTCCGCGCCGAACGCGAACAGGGGATCACAATCGACGTTGCCTACCGCTATTTCCAGACGCCCAAGCGGAAGTTCATCATTGCCGACACGCCCGGACACGAACAGTACACGCGCAACATGGCCACGGGCGCTTCCACGGCGAATCTTGCAGTGATTCTTGTGGATGGCACCAAGGGTTTGCTTCCGCAAACCCGCCGTCATTCCTACATTGCGGCCTTGCTTGGAATTCCCAACCTGCTGGTGGCAATCAACAAGATGGATCTGATCGGCTACCAGCAGGAAACGTTTCTGCGCTTGCAGGATGACTTTCTCGCTCTTGCGGAGCGCCTGAAAATTCTTGCCGTGCAGTGCGTGCCGGTCAGCGCGCTCGAAGGGGACAACGTTGTTAGCCGCAGCCACGCCATGACGTGGTATTCCGGCCCCACCTTGCTGGAACATCTCGAAGCCGTTTCTATCCAGCCGGTTTCAGAAACAAGTGAGATGCGGTTCCCGGTTCAGTACGTCATCCGTCCGGACGCGAGCTTTCGTGGCTTTGCCGGCCAAGTAGCAGGCGGAATTCTCCGTCCTGGAGACCCTGTATTGGCGCTGCCGTCGGGGCAGACTACCCACATACAGTCCATCGTCACGTACGACGGTGAGCTCAACGCGGCTTTTCGTTCGCAATCCGTCACAGTGACGCTCGAAGATGAGATCGACCTCAGCCGTGGCGACATGCTGGTTTCTCCGGAAAATCCGCCGTCATCCTCGCAACAGTTCAGTGCGTCAGTGGTATGGCTCCACGAAAAGCCGCTAGAGCTCAATCGAACGTATTTGTTGAAACACACTACGCGCCAGGTGAAAGCCAAAATTACGGGCATTCAGCATCGGGTTGACGTGAACACTCTGACGGAAGAGTGTGCCACTGGACTCGCGATGAATGGTATCGCCCTCGTGGAAATCGAAGTAAACAGTCCTTTATTTTTCGATTCCTACATTTACAGTCGCGCGACCGGCAGCTTCATTCTGATTGATCCTTTGTCCAATGCGACCGTCGGTGCCGGAATGATTCGTGATGACCTGTCTCAGCAGCCTGGGAATCGCGCACTAAGCGGAGTTCATATTCTTGAATTTGACGAAGGCGCGGTCTCGCGACAGGAACGTTTCGAGCGTCACGGCCACCTCCCGGCGATTTTCTTGCTCCAAGGACTTCGTTCGCATGTCAACTTTTTGGAACGCGCACTGTTTGAAAAGGGCTTTGAAGCAATTGCCTTGGATGACCAAGGCATTCCGCATCCGGATCTTGTCTCCGTCCTCAATCCCTTGTGGTCGGCTGGATTTATCGTCATCTATTTCGCTGAGAAAATTCAGCCTGAAGTGCGGACAGCGCTTGAGGCCGTCGCCGGAAATTCTCTGTTCGATTCAGCGGTCCCAGAACTCCAGAGCGATCCCCAAAAAGCAATTGCGCACTTTCTTTTGCGCGCTGAGTTGCTTCGTATCGGGTTATCGCCAGCGAAGCATGGAAAGGTGGACTGAAATGTATGCTCTCGAAAAGACTCGAGCACTGGAAGATCGCGGCGCCGAAGCCGTTCTGGACGCGCTTTTAGCTGGCCGCCCTAAATCTGGCGCTTGCATCACGTGCAGCTTCCAAGCTGAGGACGTGGTCGTGCTCCACCTCCTCCGGAAGAGGGTGCCGGATGTTCCCGTACTGTTTCTCGACACCGGATATCACTTTGCCGAGACCTATGAGTATCGAGATCGCATGACTCAGGACTGGTCGCTGAACCTGATGAATATACTTCCAGAGAAAACAATTGAACAGCAGGAGTCGGAGTTTGGAATTCTCTATCGCGAGCAACCCACGAAGTGCTGCCAACTGCGCAAAGTAGAGCCCTTGATGAGATCTCTTGAACCCTTCGATATTTGGTTCACGGGGCTGCGCCGCGAACAATCTCCCACCCGCAAAAATCTAAAGAAGGTCGAGCAGCACCGTTTGCCGAGCGGGAAAACTTTGTTAAAGGTCAGTCCGCTTGCGGACTGGACCTGGGCGCAAGTCTGGGAATACACGGGAAAGCACGGCCTGACTTATCTTCCGCAATACGACCAGGGATACGCGAGCATCGGCTGCGAGCCTTGCACAGCGATTCCGGACGATCCTGCAAATCCGCGCTCCGGCCGCTGGAGCGGCAAGAAGCTTGAATGCGGGATTCATACCTTCTCGGAGAAAACGGAGTGACGCACCTTTTGCTAGGATTCATCATCGCTCTGGCGGTTGGGCTGACGGGCATCGGTGGTGGAAGCTTCACCGTTCCGGCACTGCTGCTGATTGTTGGTCTTCCGGCCGGCGAAGCTGTCGGGACGGCATTCGTGTTCGCGGGCGTTCTGCGATTGATTGCCGCTCCGTTTTATTTGCTCGGCCGCCTTGTAAACTCTCGTTACTTCCGTCTCCTGTTGATTGGCGCTGTGCCAGGCCTTGTGCTGGGTATGTTCGTGCTGCGTGCCATCTCTAAAACACAAAACAGCCCGGTTGTGGTGATCGTGCTGGGTCTGCTGCTGGCGATAACTTCCAGCGTGACCTTTGTTCCGCGAGTTCAGAATCCAACCTTCGCATTGAAAAACGCTCGGTGGCTCCCGTGGCTTGCGTTTCCCATTGGCGTCGAATCGGGGTTTTCGTCGGCAGGGGCGGGCGCGTTGGGCACGGTTCTGTTGCTCAATTATTCGGAAATGGCACCGGCACAAGTTGTTGGCACGGATATCGCGTTTGGGCTCGTCCTTGCGATCATCGGAAGCGCTGTGCATTGGACTTTTGGCTCGATCAGTACGCCCATCTTGCTGGAGCTACTTGCGGGAGGAGTGCCTGGCGTAGTTCTGGGATGTTTGCTCGCCCGGAAAGTGCCGGCCCGCAAGCTGAAGGCTGTTGTCGCGGCAGTCGCCATCTGCGCCGGTCTGCAACTGGTGTGGTCGGGTGCGAGGACGTTGGTTGCGAAGCGCACAAACGCCGCAGCAAGGCTTGCGGTGCAAGCGCCTGGAGCATTGCGGCCATGAATTTGTTGATCTACAACAACGCTGCGTTTGTTTTTTCCTCTGCTGTTTCCTTCCTTTCCATCTCTGCTTGTTCCTGTTGTTGTTGACGCCTTCCTCTCGCCCCATCAGTGCCTGACGGTCAGGGGCCGCAATCGTTCTTAAGAAAAAAAACGGAGTGAAGGCGCCACATCGGAGCCGGCAATCAAAAAATCTATGGAGTGTGAAAATGAGTTCTCTCAAAGAGCGTGTTATTAGTTTTCAGAGGCTACCGCTGTGCGTTGTCATGGCGATCCTGGCCAGTATGTTCCTGGCCACGGGGACGTGTGCTCAAGGAGACGCTTCGTTGTGGGGTTCAGTAAACGACACCTCCGGCGCGGGAATTGTGGGTGCAACGATCGCGATCAAAAACCTTGAAACCGGAACGGAACGTATTCTGGCGACCGATGAATCGGGAAGATTCAATGCGTCGGCTCTTGTCGTGGGCCGCTATGAAATCTCCGCTTCCAGAGCGGGCTTCCGAACGGATCGAAGAACCGCGATCTCGCTGGTGATTGGCCAGAGAGAAGAAGTAAATCTGACGCTGCAAGTCGGTGACGTTCACCAGACCGTGGAGGTCGCTGCGGATTCAGGCCTCATACAGATTACGACCGAGGATATTTCCGGACTCGTCGGAGAACGCCAGGTGAAGGATTTGCCTCTGAACGGGCGAAGCTACGATCAGTTGCTGACGCTGAATCCTGGAGTTGTGAATTACACTTCGCAGCGCTCGGGTGGAATCGGGACCTCGAATTCCGTTGTCGGAAACATGTTTGCGGTGTCAGGCCGGAGGCCACAGGAGAATCTGTTTTTGCTCAACGGCGTCGAATTCACCAGCGCGTCCGAAATCAACAACACGCCGGGGGGAACCAGCGGGCAATTGCTAGGGGTCGACGCCGTGCGGGAATTCGCAGTTGTAAAAGATACCTACGGCGCGGAGTATGGAAAGCGCCCAGGGGCCCAAGTCAATATCGTTACCGCAAGCGGAACTAATCAATTTCATGGCGCCGTGTATGAGTTTCTCCGCAACAGCGCCCTTGACGCCCGGAATTTTTTCGATCATGGCAACATTCCGCACTTCGAGCGTAATGTTTTTGGGGGGTCTGCTGGCGGACCGATCGTCAAGGATAAGACCTTCATCTTTGGGAACTACGAAGGCTTTCGACAAATATTAGGGGTGAGCGATCTCACGCTGGTCCCGGATGACACCTCCCGTGCAAACGCAGTTGCCAGCGTCAGGCCCCTGCTTGCTCTGTGGCCTGTGGCCAATAGCCAGGAACTCCTGACGTCCACGGGAGCACCGAGCGGGATCGCCGAAGCGTTCAGCAATCCGCTGCAGCACATTCGCGAAGATTTTGGGACGGCACGATTCGACCAGATCGTTTCGAGCAAAGACTCGTTTGCCGCCGTTTACACCGTGGACGACAGCGAAGCGCACTCGCCGACCAGCAATCCATTCAGTTTCGTGAATGTCTTCCTGCGTGAGCAGGTGGCAAGCCTGAGCGAGACGCACATCTTTTCTCCGAGTGTAGTGAACCGCGCCGCGATCGGTTTTTCACGCGGAGGATTCTTCTTCGACAGTGGAACCACCACGGACTTAGCCGGCTGGATTCATGTTGGTCAGCCGGTCGGCGCAATTGTCGTCGGCGGCGGCACAACGCTTAACGGGGCGTCACAAATCACCAATGGTGGCACCAACGCAGGGAGTAATCTGACCGCGGTTCGCAACCTGTTCACGGTGAGCGACCAGTTGACTCTAACTCGCGGCAAACACCTGCTTGGTTTTGGCGCGTGGATCCAGCGCTTGCAAGCCAATGACACTTTGATCCAGGACCAATACGGTCAGGCGTCGTTCAGCAATTTGCAGAGCTTTCTGCAAGGCAAGGTGAGCACTTACACGTATGCGCCGAGTTTCACCCCGCTCGGATGGCGCTCCTTGGAAGGCGCGTTCTATGTGGAAGATGCAATTCGTGTCAAGCCATCGCTCGAGTTGCGAATCGGTTTTCGCGCCGAGTTCACAAATGGATGGAATGAAGCGAACGGTCGTGCCTCGAACTATCTGTTCGATTCAAGCGGCCTCATCGGAACTCAGCCCGAAGTCAGTGGTTCCGCGTTTACGACCAACAATGCGAAGTTTCTGCCGGCGCCACGCGTCGCAATGGCGTGGTCGCCGTTCGCGTCGAAGAAAACCGTCGTTCGCGCAGGCTTCGGTCTGTACTATGCGTTGCTCGACAATTTGAGCTATCGCTTGGACCAGAACGGCCCATTCAATACGGTCTATGCAGTGAAGAACATCTCGTATTCGAGCATCGCTCCGGATGCGACGTACACCGGATCGAAAGTGATTCCTAGCGGTGTTCAAACAGATTTGCGCACGCCAACCGTGGAGTCCTGGTCACTGAAAGTGGAACAGCAGATTTCCTCCAATACCTCCCTGGCCGTGGGTTACGTTGCGTCGCACGGATATCATGAATTGCTCTCTGTCGATGCCAACCTTCCGACGCCGACGATTTGCCCTGCATCGCCGTGCCCGGTCACGTATCCGGCGGGGACGCTCTACTATCCGACGAACGCTGCGCTACAGAACAACGTGGTGTGGAATACGACGCACTGGTTTTCCCAGGGCATCAGTTCCTATCACGGGCTCGAAGCCGACGTGAACCGGCGTCTCGGACACGGACTGCAATTTCGCGGAGTGTATACGTTCTCGAAGGCCCTCGATGACGGCGACAACATGAACACCAGCGTCGCGACGAATTCTCCCGCATTCGTAGCGAATCCGCTCGATCCGAAAGCGGACTACGGCCGCGCCTCTTTCGACGTCCGGCACGCCGCCGTACTCAATGCGACGTACGACCTTCCGTTTGGACGCAGGAGAAGCTCGGATGCCAATCCGTGGGTGGAAAAGCTGATTGGAGACTGGCAAATCACCGCAATTCAGACTCTGCAATCGGGTTTGCCGTTTACGCCACAACTTTCTTACAACCCGTCGAACGACGGCGACACGCGGAACCCAGTGCGGCCCTCGGTGAATCCGGATTTTTCGCGAACCGTGATCCAGGGCGGGCCGAACCAATACTTTAATCCCGGCGCGTTTATCCAACCGCTTAACGGCACGTATGGCAACTTGGGACGCAATACGTTGCGTGGCCCTGCACTTGCGGAAACGGATTTCTCCGCGGCAAAGAGGATTTCGCTTTCGGAGCGGCTGAACTTGCAGTTCCGCGCCGAGATTTTCAATCTTTTTAATCACACAAACTTCAACACCCCAAATCCGGTGGTGTATGCCGCTGCGACGGGCGGACCTTCGCCGACAGCGGGAGTGATCACGTCCACGGCGACAAGTTCACGGCAAGTTCAGTTTGGACTTAAGTTGTTGTGGTGAAGTGCTCGCATGAAATACCAAGCAGCCCGGGGAAATTCGAACTCCCGACCCTTAGAAGTCGGCTTGAGTACTTTTATCAAAACTCGCCGGAGTGAGCGCAAAGCAGGGGAAAATCAGCAAGTTGTGACAACTTCTGATCAACTACTTACTCCTTCTTGCTAGACTCTCCGCCCGCGAGGAGAACATGGACAGTTAACGAGTCCCGGATTATCCGCTTTGGCCTTTTCGAAATGGACCTACGAGCAGGCGAACTTCGTAAAAACGGCATTGAGGACAGGTCCGGCGATTTAGGACGTCTGGGCCGGGTCGTCACGTCAGGCATTCGGACATACTATGCGCAATCGCGGAGACTAATTGGTTTTGATCAATCGGCTGGACCCGAGCAACGCCTTCGAAAGCCTTGCGTGTATTACGTGTCTATGACAGACATGATTCCTGGCGGACGCAAGATGAAGTTCGCTTCTGGCAAGCAATTGAATCAACAGAAGAAGACTGAAAAACAATTTGATCCCGCCAAGCTGATCCATCTGTCGAAAAAGCAGATGGTCGGGGTGAAGCCAGAGGTGAACAACGGTCTCAGTAAATTCCTTTGGATGGAACGGGATTGAAGAGCATGGCGCGCCCGGCGTGATTCGAACACGCGACCCTCTGCTTAGAAGGCAGACGCTCTATCCAACTGAGCTACGGGCGCTCTATCTCCCTAATTTCTCACAAATAGAAGTACTTATGCTAGAGCTTCGTCCCTCTGTTTTCGGTGCAATTTTCTAATCTCGGGAGATTTTGTCTGCGATTTGCTTGCGAAGCCTCCTGTTCTATTTGAACATCGAGTGGCGGTCGCGTACCATCCGGTTTGTATGGCCAAGACAGCCTTGGGGCACTTGAGTCGGCGAGTGACCTTAAATTTCAACGTACCTGTTCGAGTGAGTCTGCTAGAAGCAAAATAAATACGTAATGATTCGAGCGAAACACGAAAGGAACGAAGTATGAACGCTCAGAAGCAGGAAGCCGGAAAAGAAATGATTTTTCGAAAGACGAACGCTCATACGGGTCGCCACATTGCCGTGACTCCAGAAAACAGCATGATGAAGCACCTGGCGTATGCCCGGATCATATTGAACTCCTCGAAACCACTGATTTCCTTTTCGAACGGCAATCGCGAGACGGGGCTCATTTGCCTTTCCGGCAAGGCTACCGTGAAGACGGACGGCAAGGAATTTGAACTTCTGCAATACGACGGACTATACATCCCGCGCGATTCACAGATTCAGGTAAGCACGACGAACACGGCGGACCTGGCGGAGTTTTCCTCGGACGTGACGCGGAAATACGCGCCTCAGGTAGTGCGGCACGAGGAGGTTTCGAAGGACCCGGCGTTGAGTTTCAGCACGGGTGGTCCGGCATCATCGCGCAAAGTGACGCTGGTCATCGCGAAGAATGTACAAGCAGGACGGCTGATAGCAGGGTTCACGCATTCTGACCCGGGAAGCTGGACGAGTTGGCCTCCACACGAACACGCGAACATGCTGGAAGAAATGTACGTCTATTTCGAAATGCCGGAGCCAGCTTATGGGATTCAACTGGTGTACAACGACACAGAATATCCGGAATTGGTAACAGCGGTTCGAGACGGGGATGCTGTACTTATGCCGAGTGGATACCACCCGAATGCGTCAGTGCCGGGACATAGAATTGCATTTTTGTGGGCGATGGCAGCGCATCGTGAAGTGGAAGATCGCCAATTTGGCGTGGTAAACGTGCAGCCAGAGTTCCAACAAAAAAGCTAAGAGTTAGGAGCTGGCCGAAAATAACATTAAGCGCGCTTATTGGTTCACTCCGCTGGCCAAGAAACCGCCGTCAACGGACAGGATGTGACCGTTGACGAAACTTGCGGCATCAGAGGCGAGAAATATTGCGGCGCCGACGAGCTCCTCAAGCCGTCCGAACCTCCTCATCGGCGTCCGCAGTAGAAACTCGCGTCCGCGTTCGGTTCCGTCGAGGAGAGTAGCGTTGAGCTCGGTGCGAAAAACGCCTGGCGCGATCGCGTTTACGCAAATTCCTTTGCTTCCCCATTCGACCGCGAGTGACTTGGTCAACGAAGCCACTCCAGCTTTACTGGCACTGTATGCGGCGACTTCGAGAAGACTAACGAACGAGGCCAGCGACGCGATGTTAATGATCCTTCCGTATTTCCTTTCAAGCATATGACGGCCAAAGATGCGGCAAGCTCGAAGAGTCCCCGTGAGATTTATATCCAGAATCTCGTTCCATTCCGCATCCGAGAGCTCCAATGTTGCCGTTCGCTTCGTCCGCCCTGCGCAGTTAACAAGAATTTCGACACCGCCCATTTCTTTGCTGGCCGCTGCAAGGAGATTTTCGACATTCGCTGAATCGGTCACATCGCAAGGCAGAGCAAGCGAACGTACTCCGATCTCCCGAATTTCACTCGTAATCTTTTGCACCAGCTCAGAACGACGCCCTGTTGCGATTACGTTCGCTCCCGCTTCCGCCAACCCCCTTGCAAGCATTAACCCGATTCCACTTGTTCCGCCAATGACAACCGCGGTCTTATTCTTCAAATCGAAAAGAGGATGTCCCATGTAAATGCTTCTCCCACCTATTCGTTGGTTTGCATTATCCGAGCGCAAGATTAGCAATCCCCGAGAACAGTACAAAGGGTTTTGTCTGGATCAAAGCGGAGCAGAAAATGATTTCAGCTGTAGTATAAAGACTTCTCACTTATCCTCGAAACAAGGACGCGCTGCTGTGACACTCTACTGTGCACAAGGTGGACCTGAACGCGAAATTTCGCCCGGCGAGCTAAAGCAGCTACTCTTTGGCGCTCTTGCTCAAATTGGTCATCGAACGAGAGTCTTGGCGGTCCCTCCAGACTACACACGCGTTCAGTCTCGCGCAGGAGAATTGACTCGGTACGCTTGGGAGTATTACAGAGAATCGTTACGGACAGTCTTGCCTGCGCTTGGAACGCACAGGCCTATGTCGGCTGAGCAGATCAGCGCGATGTTTGGCGAAATGCCACATGAAATATTCCGTGCGCACAACTGGCGTACCGACACAGAGTTGATTGGCGTTGTACCTTCTGGCTATATACATCAACAAGCGGAAGGGAAGCTTGACTATGACTGGCCTGCGAAAGTGAATTGTCTTGTAACGAAAGGCAGATTCGATCTCGTATTGTCTATCGGCCAGGTGGTGCCCCACGAAGTTATCGGAATGGCGAATTTCAATAAGAATATTTTGGTCGGCACTGGTGGTCCCGAAAGCATCAATCGCAGTCACTACCTCGGAGCCGTCTACGGGATGGAGCGAATCATGGGACGCGCGGACAACCCCGTCCGCAACGTTCTCAATTATGCAGCGGAGCACTTTTTGCGTGACGTCCCGATCGTGTACGTACTTACGGTCGTAGGCAGAAACACGGCGGGCGAATTCGTGGTGCGGGGAGTGTTTATCGGAGACGATTCGGAGTGTTTTTACGCAGCTGCCAATCTGAGTCTCCAGGTGAATTTTGAATTCGTGCCTCAGCCTATTCACAAAGCCGTCGTCTATCTTGATCCGCACGAATTCCACAGCACATGGCTTGGAAACAAGGCAATCTACCGTACTCGCATGGCACTCGCCGACGATGCAGAACTGATTATTCTGGCTCCTGGAATTAGAGAATTTGGCGAAGACCCACGAATCGACTCGTTAATCCGGAAATATGGGTACCGAGGCACACCAGCGGCCCTGGAAATGGTCGCGAAAAACGCCGACCTCAGAAGTGATCTGAGCGCGGCTGCGCACTTGATCCACGGATCGTCCGAAGGCCGTTTCCAGATTACATTGTGCCCGGGCAATCTCACGGACGAGGAAGTTGAAGGTGTGGGCTTCAGGTTCGGCGATCTTGCGAAAATGACGAAAATTTACGACCCGGTCAAACTCCACCACGGATGGAACCAAATCAACGGCGAGGAAGTCTTCTTCGTCGCAAATCCTGGCATGGGTTTGTGGGCGTCGCGCAAAAAGTTTGAACAATCGTAGCCAATGGAAGGATTCGAGGATCGTTCGCGATTATTGGCAACCCGACAGCCTTGGACTCGCAACAAATCGGTGCAATCCCGACGCTCGCCGTTAAGGCATCCACTACATAGGTTGGTTAGGGCCCACTCCACTTAAGATGAAGTCTGCGCTATCGTGAATTCGGCAGGGAATCGTACGGGATAAATCCATGAGACTTCGTGTGAAGGCGGTAAACTGAGGTTGTGGCGGTAATGTAAAGCGTGGAGTAATTAGGATCACCCCAGGCAAGGTTGGCAGGTTGCTCCGGGAGAACAATGGTTCCGAGGTGATGGCCTCGGTTGTCCCACACCCAAATTCCGCTTGGGCCGGTCACGAAGAGATTCCCGGATTGATCCACTTTCATCCCATCCGGTACGCCGTCCTGTTTGCCGCCAGGTTCTTCACCGAAGATGCGTCCGTTGGCCAGAGTTTTTTGTGCAGTAAAGTCGAAAACCATGATATTGCGGCGCTTGCTGTCGTCCACGTAAAGATGTTTGCCATCCGGAGAAAATGCCAAGCCGTTTGGTTGAGCTAAATCCTTCGTAAGAAGCTGCACGTGACCGTTTGAGTCCAGGCGATAAACGCCTTGAAACGGAATCTCCTGTGCCTCTCCCTTCGGGAGATCGAGCGTCGGATCGGTAAAATAAAGAGCGCCATCAGGCCCGAGGACGACATCGTTGGGGCTGTTAAAACGTTTGCCGTTATAGCGATCCGCGAGAATTTGGTACTTTCCATGCCGGTCGATTTGAATAATTGCGCGGAGCACGCTCGCGCAATCGACTAAACGATGCTGCGCGTCATAGGTGTTTCCGTCGGGGTCGCCTAAAGAAAGGAATTCCTGCTTTGAACCGTCTGGATACACGCGATAGATTTTGTTCGTTTCTTCGTCACTGACGTAGACAAATCCTGCGGGATCCCAAACTGGACCTTCCGTAAAGCCAAAGCCAGATTCCAGGACTTCGAGCTTGGCCTTGTGATCCAGCAAGCCCCAGAATCGCGGTGAAGCCGCCTTTAAAGCGAAGGCGCGCGTGGGTGCTTCGGCGCGGACTTGAAACAAACCAGACAAAATCGCGCAAAGAACAACGAGACAGACGCTACGTGTAGACCTTACATGTAGCGTACCCAAGGTGCTCTCATTCTTCATCGCCATCCTCAAGTGAGTGATAGATATTCCACCGGTCCCGCGACATGTCAACCTCTTTGTTCGTTCTAGCCTGAATTAATTCGATTGAATAAGGTTCGTTTCCCGGCAGGAGACACAAATCATGCTACCTTGAGCGCGGAAGAAATGATAAAGTTCGCGGACAAACGTGAAGATCGGGAGGGGCTATGGTTCGCATTTCGCAGTCGTTACGAGGCCGACGTGCCTACATCGCAACCATTTTTAGTGTGCTTTCCGTTTTTGCAGTTAGCGTCCTGATGAGCCAGCGCACTCTCGACGCAAAGCAAGGTTCAACCGTGCAGGAGTCGAGCGATGCATCATTACTCGACGGATTCCGGCATGTTGAGGTGGCTTCAGTTTCTGACGCGCTCGAACAGCTCACCGGGAAAAAAATGTACATGTCGCATCGTATGCGGCCAATTTTTCCCACCCGATTTACAGGTTTTGCGCTCACGGTCTCGCTGAAGAAGGAACAAAACCACGATCCGGACGCGCTTAAGGGTATGCTCTCGGCAATCGATCACGGCAATCAAGACTCTGTGTATGTGATGGTCGTGGAGGACGGAATCGACATTGCCGGAATGGGCGGCTTAATGGGAACGGCGATGTCGTCGCGGAATTTTTCAGGAGCGATCATCGACGGCGGCGTTCGCGATGTGGCCTACCTGCAGAAAATCGGATTCCCAGTGTACTCGCTCGGTATTGTGCCGTCCACGTCCGTGAGTCATTACCGGTTTGCGGGCGCGAATATTCCGATAGTATGCGACGGCGTCCCCGTCAGCGCTGGAGACGTTGTGGCGGCGGATGCGGATGGCGTTGTGGTCGTGCCGCGCGCTGTTGCGCTCGACGTACTTCAATTAGCCAAAGAAATGGATTTCAAGGAACACTCCATGTACGCCTACATCGAGAAACTCAAATCCATTGAAGAAGCGGTCGCGAAGTTCGGGAGGCTCTAGGCGCGATGATTGCGGAAGGAAGGAAAAATTAGGATGGCGCAATTGCCCGTGCTTTTGTGTTTTCTTCCTCTGTTGACGGCATGTGCGTCCTCTCTTTCTGCTCAGACTGCAAGCCGCGCTTCCATTGCAGTAGCGATTGATGTCAAGCCTACTGAACTGCTTTCAAAACCGCCGCTCTCGAATTGGCTGTCCTACAACGGCGACTACACAGGACAGCGATACAGCGCACTCCAGGAAATAACCACGAAAAATGTCGCCAGCCTGCGCACACAGTGGGTTTTCCACGCGCCGAACTCCAGCCGTCTGGAGGTTACTCCGATTGTCGCCGCTGGAATCATGTTCGTTACTTCGGCGAACGACGCTTATGCGTTAGACGCGCAAACCGGCCGTACGCTCTGGCACTACTCCCGACCTGTTACTGAGGGTCTCATCGACGACGCAGCGCAACATCACAATCGCGGCGTGGGGCTATGGCATTCGCGCGTGTACCTGGAGACGGATAACGCGCATTTGCTTTGCCTGGACGCGCGCTCGGGTCATCTTTTGTGGGACGTTGCCTATACTGACGGAAACAAAAATTACGGAGCGACCAGCGCGCCATTGGTCGTCAAAGACAACGTCGTCGTAGGTACATCCGGCGGTGACGACGGCGTGCGCGGTTTCGTCGCCGCTTACGACGCGGAAAGCGGCAACGAAATGTGGCGCTTCTGGACAATTCCCGGCCCTGGAGAATTCGGCGCTTCCAGCTGGCCCGGTGAATCATACAAGCTTGGTGGGGGCACCACTTGGATGCCCGGCACCTTTGATCCGGAACTAAACACACTTTTTTGGGGAACGAGCAACCCGGCACTCGACTTCGACGGCGAACCGCGTCCCGGTGACGACCTCTATACCGACTGCTTGCTGGCCCTCGATCCTGACAATGGCAAGCTCAAATGGTTTTTTCAGTTCACTCCACACGATCTGTTCGTCTACGACGCAACGGAAACTCCCGTTCTGATTGACGCCGAGTTTCGCGGTCAGCCTCGAAAACTTGTGGTCGAGGCGAATCGCAACGGTTTCCTGTACGTTCTCGATCGAATTGACGGCAAATTCCTTTCCGCGACACGTTTTGTAGAAAAATTGAACTGGGCAAGCGGAATCGATTCTAGCGGTCGGCCCGTTCGAGCGAACGTCAAACCCGCCCCGGCAGGAACGCGCGTGTGCCCAGGATTTGCGGGCGCAACGAACTGGTATGCCCCCTCGTTCAACCCGTCCACTGGGCTGTTCTATTTTCTCGCCTTTGAAAATTATCTTTTGAAGCCGCGCAAATTCAAACCGGGCAAGACCTACTATTCGACTGGCGTTCGACACAGTGAAGGAGATCACGGCCAAAAAATCTTGCTGGCCTTTCGACTGGAAGGGGACAAGCCGGCATGGCGGAATGTCCAATCGGGTTTGGGTCATTCTTCCGGTGGAACCATGTCTACATCGGGCGGCCTGGTCTTTTTCGGAGACGATGCGCAATCATTCGAAGCAGTCGATGCCGCGTCAGGCAGGCCTCTCTGGCATTTCAATACCGGCCAGACGATCAGCGCGTCGCCTATGAGCTATGCAGTTGGCGAGAAACAGTACGTGGCGATTGCTGCTGGAAGTGACATTTTCAGTTTTACGCTTCCCTAGCAACCAGTTTTCAAAGGCCAATTCTCAAAGGAGGAACGAAATGTTCTCGACTTTATCGACCCGGCGGGGCTTCGCGGGGCGACTTGCCGCACTAATTCCGGGTCTGAGCCTGAGCGGAACTGCACTTCCTGGAAGCGCCGAGCCACAGGCCGCTGCAGGCGTACAAAAACTAGACTATGAAGGAAAACCCGCCGGCACGGGTTTCATCACTCCTTTGATTATCCACAACGGTGTGATTTATATCGCCGGTCAGGGTGCGCACTCGCATGACCCTGAAGGGAAATTCCCAATGGACATTGAGACACACACGAAAAAGGTAATGGACAACGTTAAAACACTGGTCGAAACAGGTGGCGGCGGCATGGACAGCATTCTGCAGCTCACGGTCTACCTGACGACCATCGACAACTACGACGGGATGAACAAAGTCTTCAAAACATATTTTCCAAACGGCGGACCGGCGCGTACTACAGTCGCTGTCGCCGCACTTCCGGGGAATTCACTCGTGGAAATCAATTGCACGGCCGCTGTGACAAACGCCAGGGGAAAGAGGTAAGCCAATGAGCCTGCGTCACATTTGGAATCGCAGAGCGTTTCTCGGAAGCGCAAGCGCGCTGACCGGAATGTTAGTGAGCGCCAAAAAGACGTTTGGCTGGACGGCCACTCAGCCGGCAGCAGGCATGCCCGGGACCTTAACGGGGTTCGGCGCCACAGGCAATGTCTACGAAGAACTGGGCGTCACAACGGTCATCAATGGTCAGGGAACGATGACCGTATTAGGTGGCTCGCTGGTGCGCCCGGAAGTGGAAGCCGCGATGGCCCTGGCGTCGCAACATTTTGTCAGCATCGCCGAATTAGAAGTTGCGGCCGGAAAGCGCATCTCGCAGCTGCTGAAGCTGCCGGACGGGTACTCAGCGATTGTCACCTCTGGGGCGGCGGCGGCAATGCAGTCGGGTCTCGCCGGAATTCTTACCGGCGACAATCCCAAGTTTATCGAGCAGCTTCCCGATCTCACCGGCATGAAGTCGGAAGTGATCATCCAGAAATCTCATCGCAATCCATTCGACCACCAATTGCGCGCAACTGGCGTGAAGCTTGTGGTTGTGGAGACGCGTGACGATTTGAAGAAAGCAGTCAACCCACAAACCGCGATGATGCACTTCACCAATTTCGCCAACGCCGCTGGAGAAATCAAAGTCGAGGAGTGGGTGAAGCTTGCGCACGAATACAAAATTCCGGCCTTTATCGACGCGGCCGCCGATATTCCGCCGGTTTCGCATCTGTGGGACTACGCGAATATGGGCTACGACTTAATTGCCTTCAGCGGCGGCAAGGCCATTCGTGGACCACAGTGTGCGGGTATTTTACTTGGAAGAAAGGACCTCGTCGCTAACGCGCTCTTGAACAATAGCCCTCACGAGGACACCCTCGGACGCAGTCAAAAAGTCGGCAAGGAAGAAATTGTAGGAATGGTGAAGGCGCTTGAATCTTACCTGAACGAGGACCACTCTGCCCTGAGCAAGGAATGGCAAAGGCGTCTCGACGCAGTCTCCGCCGAGATCATTCGCGTGCCCGGCGTCCGCACCTCATTTTTCACACCGGACGTGGCCAACCACGTGCCGCACATGAAGATTTCCTGGAACCAAAAGGTCGCGCTGACGGTTCAGGATGCCCACAACGCTCTTCGCAACGGGAAACCCGCCATCGTGCTCGATTCGTCCGAAAGCGCGCTCTCCATGAATTCGTTCATGCTGCAGCCCGGCGAAGAGAAAATTATCGCGGCCCAGCTCGTGCAACTATTTAAGGCACACAGCGCTTGAAATTTTCGCGCAAATCCGCATTTGTCAATCCGCGCAACCTCGCCTTACTCTCAGCGTCTCGCAAGTCGAGAGCGTCAACGTGAGCACGCGCGCTTCAAGCAACGTTCGCTGGTTTCTGATTTTCTGGCTGTTTGTCCTCAGTGCTGTCGCCTACCTCGATCGCGTCAACATTTCCATCGCAGGCGGACTAATTGCCGAAGAATTTCACATCACCAACGTCCAGCTGGGCTTGGTTTTCAGTTCATTTCTCTTCGGATATGCGCTGCTCCAGACACCTGCCGGGTGGTTAGCCGACCGTTTTGGCGCAAGGCGGATGCTCTTTGTCGGAGTGTTGTGGTGGGGACTGTTTAGCGCTTTGACAGCAGGAATCTCAAGTCGCATTGCATCGGCATTGACGCTCTTGATCGTGATCCGCTTCCTCCTTGGCGCGGGTGAAGCGATCATTTACCCGACATCGAACCAGTTTGTTTCCCGATGGATTCCCAGCAATGAACGGGGAATCGCGAACGGAATTATTTTCGCAGGTGTCGGAATCGGAGCCGGGATCACTCCTCCGCTCATTTCATTTTTGATGGCGCATTACGGTTGGAGGTCATCCTTTGTCCTCTGTGCGCTCATTGGACTTGCCGCGGGAGCTGTGTGGTACTTCACAGCTCGCGATACGCCTCAGTCACATCACTGGGTCTCGCCAAGTGAGCTCGAATCAATCGAGCGGGGACTTCCTGAACTTCAGCGGGAAGGGAACTCGGGTTCTTCGCTTCTGTCATGGTTGGCAATTCTTTCAAGCCGCACGATCTGGACTATCACACTGGCCTACTTTTGCTTTGGCTACGTTGCGTGGGTCTTCTTCAGTTGGTTTTATCTCTATCTCGCAAAGGTGCGTGGACTGAATCTCAAATCCAGCGCGCTCTACGCAACGCTGCCGTTCTTGGCCATGGCTGTTTGCAGTCCCTTGGGAGGAGCGATTGGCGATTGGATCACCAAACGCACAAACTCTCGCCTCGGGCGCTGCGGCATTTCCGTGCTAGGTTTCTTGTTGACCGCTGTGTTCATTACTGCAGGATCTGCAGCGCAAGATGTACGGCTCGCTAGCGTGGTTCTCGCCGGAGGTGCTGGCTCGCTGTATCTTACACAAAGTTCGTTCTGGGCGGTTTCCGCCGATCTTGGAGGCAAATCCTCCGGATCGGTATCGGGCTTGATGAACATGGGGAACCAGCTCGGTGGTATGCTCACGGTCTCTCTCACGCCACTGCTCGCCGATAAGTTTGGGTGGAACGCGTCATTTCACACGGCTGCGGCCGTTGCCGTTCTCGGCGCGATCTTTTGGCTGGGGGTTGATCCCCGAACATCACTACAAATTCGTCCGGCGGTAGAAATATCTCCGCAAAGGATTTCGAAATGAAAGTGCGCGCAAAAGAAGGCTGCCGCTGGGACCTGGTCAGCTTGGGTGAAGTCATGTTGCGCCTCGACCCAGGTGACGCGCGCGTCAGCGCGGCGCGCCAATTTCGCGTTTGGGAAGGCGGCGGCGAATACAATGTGGCGCGCGGGTTACGTCGGACGTTCGGGATGAAGACCGCCATCGTCACTTCGCTCGCTGACAACGCGGTAGGACGCCTAGTCGAAGATCTCATGCTGCAAGGCGGCGTCGCTCTTGACCATGTCCGATGGGTGAAGTACGACGGTGTAGGGCGTGCAGTCCGCAATGGTTTGAATTTCACCGAACGCGGCTTCGGTGTACGAGCTGCTTCCGGCTGTTCGGACCGCGGAAACACGGCAGTTTCTCAACTGACGACGGCCGACATTGATTGGGACGAAATCTTTGTTCGGCAGGGCGCTCGATGGTTTCACACCGGTGGAATTTTCTGCGCGCTCTCTGAGACGACGCCGGCCGTCGCCCTCGACGCGATGCAACTCGCCAAAAAGTCGGGTGCAACTGTCTCCTACGATCTGAACTACCGCCCTTCGCTCTGGCAATCAATCGGTGGCAAAGCAAAAGCTCAGGAAGTGAATCGTTCTCTTATGCCGTTCGTCGATGTGCTTATTGGAAACGAAGAGGACTTCACCGCTGCCTTGGGCTATTCGGTTCCGGGAATGGACGAAAACATTTCTCGGCTCGATCATGCAAATTTCAAAACGATGATGAAAACCGTGCGCTCTGAATTTCCCAACCTGTGGGCGGTTGCGGTCACTTTGAGGACGGCCCACACTGCGACTCGAAATGACTGGGGGGCTATCGCGCTTGCCGACGACTCTTTCTACGAGGCCGCAACACGAAGGGACCTGGAGATCTTTGACAGAGTTGGCGGAGGAGACTCGTTCGCCTCCGGTTTGATTTACGGCTTTCTTACTGGTCACGACCTCGCCTGGGCCGTCGAATGCGGCGTGGCTCACGGGGCACTCGCAATGACTACTCCCGGCGACACATCCATGGCCAGTTTGCAGGAAGTCCTGGCGGTGATGAAAGGACAGTCCGCAAGAATTTCTCGCTGAGAGAATGGCTGCTCTCGTCGCCTCTCATCCATGAACGGAAAACGAAGTGAGCGTTGAACAGACACTACGTATGATTCGTAGAGTGGGAATTATTCCCGTCATTCGTGCTCACAGCGCGCAAGAAGCTCTCCTTGGCGCTGAAGCGATGGAAGAAGGCGGCATTGCTGTCGTCGAAATCACCTTGACTGTCCCGAATGCACTCGAAGTCATAAGCAAAGTCGCAGCTGAATTCAGCGGCCGCGTTCTCGTCGGTGCTGGCACGATCACAAATTCCGCGCAACCGCCGAATGCATCGACGCCGGCGCCGAATTTCTAGTCGGTCCGGGCCTTTGTGTCTCCGTTCTACGGACCGCGCAGGCCAAAGAAAAACTAGCAATTCCGGGCGCGCTCACGCCCTCCGAACTGATTGCCGCGCTTGACGAGGGCGCTCCTGCTGTCAAAATTTTTCCTTGCGGAAGTGTTGGAGGCGCCAAACACATCAAGGCACTGCGCGGACCGTTTCCGCGAGCCGCTCTGATCCCTACGGGCGGCGTAAATGTAGGGAATGCTGCCGAATACTTCGCGGCCGGAGCTTTCGCAACTGGAGTTGGAAGCGAATTGATCAACTCTTCCGCGCTGCAAGCAGGCCGCAAGAAAGAAGTTATCGAAGCGGCGCGGACTCGTATCGATTGTTCGCGCCGCTCGCCCGAGCTAGGGGAGGCCTTTCCTGGCCGAATTTTTGCCGCGAGCGCGAAAGTTTTTCCCGGTCGCCCTCGCTTGCCCCTGATATCATCACAACTTGTGAACCCTCTCCAAACGCTCGGCCTCGCTCTGGGAGCCGGTTTTTCCTCTGGTCTCAATCTTTACGCAACCGTAGCCACTCTCGGCGTCTTGCAGCGATTCGGCGTGATTCACCTTCCGCCGTCGCTTGAAATCGTGGGACACCCGATCGTCCTCGGCATTGCTGTCGCGCTCTACATCCTCGAATTTCTCGCCGACAAAGTTCCTTATCTCGACACCGTGTGGGACGCGATTCACACATTCATACGTCCACCAGCCGCTGCCGTGATTGCGTACGGCGCTTCCGCTGCCGCGTCACAAGAGTGGCGCTGGGCCGCGGCGTTGCTCGCTGGCGGTGTTGCTCTCACCTCGCACAGCGCGAAAGCATCGACGCGTGCCGCTGTCAACACGGTGCCCGAACCTTTCAGCAATTGGGCCTTGAGTTTTGGCGAAGACATGCTTGCCGTGTGGTTAACATGGTTCACGACGGTCCATCCGATCGCAACCATCGTCCTCGTTATAGCGCTTCTGATCCTTTGCGCCTTCCTGCTCTCCTATTTGTTCCGCTTCGCGCGTGCCGCGCTCGCAAAACTTTAGACCCGCGTCTTTTTTTATTGTTCGTGGATGATGATGCGCAGCCTGTTAAAGCAGCGGTAAGATTTCGCCGCTCGTTCGAACACCTGCGCCAAGCGCGCTTTCATTCGCAGGGCTCGATTCCACGTCCTGTGCGCCGAAAGAGATCCTCCCAATCTGTTGTCGCGCGTAGAACCGCGCGGAAGGCACGCGAATCACCTGTCCGTTCTTGTTGATCGGAGAGCTGAACGGCCACCCAGGTTTCGGATAGACCATGCTGTGTCCCCAGCGATAGACATAGACCGCCGTGACATCACGATCAAAATCGAAGTTTCGCCCGGCAAGCACACGGTTCAAGTCAGCCCGCAAGGAATCTTCGTAACTTGAAAACGGTGTAGTCAGCAGTTTGATCCGCTCGTTGGGCTGGTCTTCCACCGACGCTGTATTCCCTCCGTAGAACGTAAGCACCGTCTGACGGTTGGCGTTACTGCGATTTGGCCCAACCCAATCGGCCACCACGAAATCCGCCCAGTACTGGCTTCCCCAATAATATCCGTCGTAGCCCAAGTCCACGATCGGTGCTGCGCTTCGCACCGTCACGTTCGCGGTCAATACCGGGCTGAGTGTTACCTGTTCGAACGCGTTGGCCTGCGATGCGCTCAAGAGATGTTCGCACGCCGTGCGCGCGGTGTGCGATTGCCCCGCGAAAATCACTGTTTTGGCCGTGGCACGATAGAATTTTCCGTCCTTGAAGTAAATCACGCTGGCGTTCGAATTCGTCGTGTCGCCGCGCAAGACGAGCGAACCCTGCCGTATCCGCACCCTATTGTTGGGATCATCCATGGCCGCCAGGTTAAATGGATTGCCCAGTATTTCTGCCTCGCTGCTGCCGGCTATGGCATTCGGAATCAGCCATTTTACGATATGCCGCAACATCCCCGAATTTCCGCCTGGATACGCAAACTCTGGAAAATACTCGGCGCCCAGAAAGCTGATTGACGTATAAGCCGAGGCTTGCGCGGTTGTTCCATCCAGGGCGTCCACGGCGTATCGCGTGTAAAAATCAGAGACAGCCGGATGGAATCCCTTGGTCTGCGTCAAATACGCGTCGAACGTCATCGGCGACAAATAATCGTATTTCGGATCGCTGTTGTCGGCTGGATCGGTCGGAGCGCCTGGCTTGTGATACCAGTTCATCAAATCCTGTCTCGCAGCTTTAAGATCGTTCACAATATTCATTGGATAGGGAACTGAATTGAGTCCAGTTCCATAAGTGTCGATGTTCCAGCTGTTCGTTCCCTGATTGACGTAAGGCGTTTGACTGTCGAAGAAGTAACTGTAGAAGGGAGCTGGTACAACGTAGTTCTGCCAGAGGATTCCCGTCGTGTTGTAGATATCATCGAGAAAAGGTGCGTAAGGTTGCACCGCATAAGCCGTCGCGGTTGAGGCCACGTCCGGGATTGGCGCCGCATCGTCCCGACTCGCGTTCCCACCTGGTGTAGGTTGTCCATCCAAAATCAGAATCTTCGTTCCGGCCCGTTGCCGCGTCGTGTAATAGGCCGCAGCGCATCCGGACATACCGCTTCCCACGATAATCAGTTCATAATTTCCGTTGTCCAGCAGGATTGGTTGACTGCCCTGAAAGCTGTCGCAGGGCGATGAAGAGATCACCACGCTGTTCGTCTTGACCGTGAGCCGGCCGTCTCTGAGCCAGTGCGCCACATTGAAAACCGAAGGCAAGTTTCCGCCTCGCAGCACGCGTGGGTCGCTGCCGATTGGACCGTCACATGGGAATGTCGTGCCTGCCGCATACATTCTCATCGGGAAGGAACCCCCAACCGCCGTCGTTCCCGCCGCAATTAACATTCCGTTAATGAAATCGCGCCGCTGAATTTTGTCTTTTCCCTCTTTGGACATAGCTCACGCCTCCTCGGTGATCTTTTGCGAGCAGGGTTGGGACTTCCGGCGGAATCTACGTGTTTAGATATTGAAATGCAAGATTATTTGTTTATAGCAAAGATGATTCGCAACTGTAGCGGCGCGACTCGCTCGCAGCGACGAAATTGTTCTATTTCAAATACGTCGCCAGCCAATCCAAAAACGTCTTGTACCAAAATTGGCTGTTCTGCGGCTTCAATACCCAATGTCCTTCATCAGGAAACACCACCAACTTCGACGGCACCCCCTGGCGTTGCAACGCGCTGAAAAATTCCAGCGACTGCGTGTATGGCACGCGAAAATCTTTTTCGCCCGCAACTACCAGCGTTGGCGTCTTGTACTTTCCCAATGCGCCCGCGTACGTCACTGGTGCCCACTTTCGATAGCTTTCTGGATTCGACCACGGCGTGCCTTGCAAATCATGTTCTTCAAACCACAGCTCCTCAGTCGCATACATCGAAACTTTGTCGTACACCCCGGCGTGGCTTACCAGCGCCTTGAAACGGTCGGTGTGCGTCGCAATCCAGTCCACCATGTAGCCGCCATACGATCCGCCTGCAGCTGCCATCTTCTTTCCGTCGACAAAAGGATATTTCGCCAGAGCAGCGTCCACACCCTTCATCACATCGCCATACGCTTTTCCGCCCCAATCGTTCGTGATTTCGTCGGTAAACTTCTGCCCGTAGCCCGTCGAACCTCGCCGGTTGATCATCAGCGTTACGTAGCCCGCCCCGGAAAACACCTGCGCGTTCCACCGGTAGCCCCACGCGTTTGACCACATCGTCTGCGGCCCTCCATGCAGCAGCACCAGCATCGGATATTTCTTCTTCGCGTCGAATTGCGGGGGCCGGATCAACATCGCCTGCACCTTTGTTCCCTCGGCTCCTTCAAACCAGAATGCTTCCGGCGCATTCATCTCCAGCTTCGCCAGCAACGCATCATTCATATGGGTAATCTGCTGTAATCCCGTCCCGTCGCTTGCTGCCACAAATAATTCCGCTGGCATTGTCAGGCTTGTCCGAGCTAGCAGGAGCGTCTTGCCGTCTTCGCTCAGCTCCATTGCGCTATTAAACCCGTCCACTAGCTTTTTTGGTATTGCTCCCGGCTTCGCCGCCATCGCATATACCGGCTGCTGCGTCTCGTTCTCCGCCAAAAAATAAATCGTTTTGCTATCCGGCGACCACGCCAGATTCGTTGCGCTTCGGTCAAATCCTTCACTCAGGTTTTCGTTTTTTCCGCTTGCGCGATCGTAGAGCATCACGCGCCACCGGTCAGCTTCGTAACCGGCGGTCAATTGCGCGTGATATGCAATGTACTTCCCATCCGGCGAATACACCGGATTGCCGTCAAACCCCGGCTGCGTTGTGAAGCGCTTCGGCTCTCCACCGCTCACCGGCACGATAAACAAGTCTCCATTCGTGCTTGCCGCCTCAACCTTGTCCGTCACTGCGGTGAAGCAAACCTCCTTTGAATCCGGAGAAAAATTGATATCGCTCTCTTCGCCGCGCTGATCGGGCGGCACATCGTAGTTCGCCCCCGGCGTCAAATCCTTTGCTCCGCCGCTGCCGTCCGCCGCGATCACAAACAAATGCGCGCGCGGCCCTTCATTCCAGTGTGTCCAGTGCCGGTAGAGCAAATGTTCCGCAACATGCGCTTTGACCTTGTTCTTTTCTTTCTCATCATTCCGCTTTTTATTGCATTCATCGTCGTTGTTCGGCGAACCCGAGGCGCGGCTCACACAATCCGGATACACCGAAGAGGTGAAAGCAAGCGTCTTCCCGTCCGGCGACCATTTCACGACGTCTACACCAGTTGAAATCTTTGTCAAAGGATGCGCTTCGCCGCCGTCCATCGAGAGCACATACACCTGCGAATCCCCGCTGCGCGCAGACAAAAACGCAATTGTCTTTCCGTCCGGCGACCATTTCGGCGATGAATCTTTTCCCGTGCGCGTCAATTGAATTGCATCGCCGCCGGCCGCTGGCGCCATCCACAAATTCGTCGCATTCCGGTTCGCCTCCATATCTGGAGTCGCCACTGTATATGCCACCCACTTTCCATCTGGCGAAAGTTCGGCTTCGGCAAGGCGGTGCATCGCGATCAAATCGTCAAACGTGATGGGATGTTTCGCGGTTTCCTGTGCTCGCGCCGTCGCCGCAATCGTCAGCACCGCTAGACCCACCCACACGACGCAAGCATTAGCTCGCTTATGCACACTCGTTCTCATGCTCTCTCCTCGTCGACACAAAAATTTCTTGGGATCTCTATGATCGTCAAATAGTATGCCCATTCCCGCTCATTTCCAATATTTCACCACTCCTCTTTCCTGCCGATTACGTCCCGCGGCTGCTTTAACACCGCCCAATTTGCCAGCGCTACAATCCCCGTCAATCCAAGCACAACTGCTTCGCCTTTGCCGATGTGGCCCAATAGCACCAGCACAATTGCCATGCTCATGGCGCTGAACGCGATTCCCAAAGGCAATCTAAATGGCGCCGGCCCGCTCTGCTTCCGCATCACAATCAACGCCACAGCCATCATTCCGTACACCACCAGCCTTGTCGCCGCGGAGAGGATTGCGTTCCACCGGAAGTCTCCCAGGGCCGCGAACACAAGCAGCACCAACGAATAACCTGCAATCGAAACATGCGGCGTCCTGAATCTCTCATGAATCCGTGCAAAGACGCTCGGAAAATCCCCCTGCTCGGCCAGCGAAAACGGTATCCGCGCTGAATGCAGCAGGTTTGCGCTCAAATATCCGTATGTGGAGATAAGCGCACCGATGCCGATCGCTGTCGCTCCCCACCCTCCCAGGAAATTTCGCGCGGCATCGGCCAGCGGCCGTACCGATCTACCCGCGCCCGGAAGAGTGCTCACCACGACATACACGGCGCCGGTGTAAAGAAAACACTGCAGCACCAGTGCCGTCAGGAGTGCGAACGGCATATCGCGCTTTGGACTTCTTGATTCGCCGCCCACAATCAGTGCGCCTTCGAATCCGCCATACCCAAACACCAGCAGCAGCAGAGCTTCGAACCACCCTTCTCCGGTCGTCGGCGCAAAATGCAGCGGTACTCGCAATTCAGGACGCAACGCCAGCGCGATCAATCCACCTGTGATGAACAGCACCAGCATCCCAACTTTCATCGCGGAAAAAATATTGCTGACCGTCTTCCCGGTCTTCACGCCTACGTAATTCAAAATCGCCAGATGGCCGATCAGCACGCCAATCACAATCACTTGGGATAATTTTCCGTGCAGGAAAGGAATGAACTGTGCCAGATAATTGGAGAACAAGTCTGCCGCTGCGGCCGGCGCGGCGATTCGCGTCAGCAGCATCAGCCACGCAATCATCAGCCCGGCAAATCTTCCGAACGCCTCCCGTCCGTAAAGATATAGACCGCCGGTCTTTTCAAATCGCGAGGAAAGCTCCGCGATGCACGCTGCGATAATCAGCGCGCCGCATCCCGCGATCAGGCAGCTCAATGGGCTGTAACCATCCAGCCGCGCCGCAATCAGCGACGGCAAGCCAAAAATTCCAGCGCCCAGAATTGAGTTCGCCATGAGTGCGACCAGGCTCCATCGCCCGATGGTACGAACCAGTTCCGGCTTCTCGTTTAAGCTTGTGGTCGAGGTCAAATGTTTTGCATCGCGCTTGAATACCCACAACTATCGGCTTCCCCCTGTGCAGCCGCTCCGCAGGTAAGAAAAGTAATTCCGACCAACCATCCAGCCCTGACACAACCTCGCATGAACACTCCTCCAGAAAATTCCGCGTCAGCGTATCACAACCATTTTCCCAACCACACTGTTATAGGTTCATGGCATCTATTGTTGCGATTACGCACACGCGGCTCCGAAATGCAACGCCGGATTTGAGTCTCCGAAAGGGCGTACGCAAATTGCGCAAGCTCTCCAATTGGTTCTCGCTCAGATGTTCCTCTTCTGAGTTACGCTACACTGGTTTGATTTCATACCGTTCTTGTTTCTAATCCGTATTCGGAGAAAAATCGGAATGCGCAATTGGTCCCGTCTTTCGTTTTTAGCGGTATTTCTTCTTCTTGTTCCGTTCGTTTCATTCGCTCAGCAGGAGGCACCCAGGAAACCCCGCGCGCGCGATCTTGGCGTTCCGTTTGACGGCACTCCCGGTAAATTCAACGCCATCACCGATGTCAGCGGAGTCCTTGTCGGCCACACTAGTCTGGTTTCGGGAGAAGGAAAGCTCCAAATCGGCAAGGGCCCGGTTCGAACTGGCGTCACCGCCGTCCTTCCTCGTGGAAAAAATTCCATGAACGACGCTGTCTTCGCAGGCTGGTTTTCCCAAAACGGAAATGGCGAGATGACCGGTACCACATGGGTCGAAGAATCTGGCTTCCTAGAAGGCCCCGTCATGATCACCAACACCCACAGTGTCGGCGTCGTTCGCGACGCCGTCATTCAGTGGCGCGTCGCCCACGGCCAGCCCGACCCTACGGGCTATTGGTGGTCGCTACCTGTTGTCGCCGAAACCTGGGACGGTTGGCTCAATGACATTAACGGCTTTCACGTGAAGCCCGAGCACGCCTTCCACGCCATTGACACAGCTCACGATGGATATGTCGAAGAAGGTGTCGTCGGTGGCGGCACTGGAATGATTTGCAACGAGTTTAAAGGCGGCATCGGCACTTCTTCCCGCAAACTCGACGTGAAAGATGGCGGCTACACGATTGGCGTCCTCGTTCAGTGCAACTATGGAATCCGCCCAAACTTACGCATCGCGGGCGTTCCCGTCGGAAGAGAGATTTCTGAAGATCCCGCCTATGCTGCGGCACCCTTTGATGAAGTCGATCGTGGTTCCATCATCGTCGTCGTTGCTACCGACGCGCCGCTGCTTTCTCATCAACTGAAAAGGCTCGCACGCCGCGTCTCGCTCGGTCTTGGCCGAAACGGGAGCATTTCCGGCAACGGCTCCGGCGATATCTTTATCGCGTTTTCCACTGCCAATCCGCACGCCGACCGCGGCAAGAAAGTTGTGGACTTGAAGATGCTCCCCAACAACGCCGTCGATCCAATCTTTGCCGCGACCGTCCAAGCCACCGAAGAAGCCATCGTGAACGCGATGGTCGCTGCAGAAACCACGACCGGAATCGAAAATCACAAGGTCATCGCGCTTCCACACGACAGATTGCGAGCCGTCCTGAAAAAGTACAATCGCCTGGTCGAATAAGGATCGATCTGAGGCTAGATTTTCGAACAACCCCGAATGAACCAAAACACCTCATCCCGAGCGGAGCAAGCCGACTTTTTCCATTCGCGGAGCGAATGTCGGCCTGCGCAGTCGAGGGATCTCGGCACAATTTGGGAATTCGCCGCGCGACCACTCTTCGCGGCGATAATGTTCTTGTTTCTCGGCGCGAGCGCTTTCCTGGCTTCCTGCTCATCTCGCCCCGCTGACATTCTCGCCATCACCCACGTCACGATTATTGATATGACCGGTGCGCCTCCACGCGCCGATCAAACAATCATCATCAAACAAGAGCGCATCGCAGCCATCGGCGCTTTGAACTCCGTTGCCATTCCGCGCGGTGCGCAAATCTTCGACGCCCTCGGAAAATTTCTTATCCCCGGACTCGTTGACATGCACGTCCACCTCACCGCCGCCGGTGAACCAGACGGCAGCCGCAAGTTTATGCTTCCTCTTTTACTCGCCAATGGCATCACCAGCGTTCGCGACATGGGCGCTTATCTTGAATCCCTTATTCCGCTCCGCCGCGAAATCGAGGAAGGGAAGCGTCTTGGACCGCGCATAGTGACGCCGGGCCCTTATCTTGATGGTTCTCCGCCGTCATTCGAGCCTTCCCTTGTCGCCACCAATCGCGTGCAAGCGAACGAGGATGTTCACCAACTCGTCTTGCGCGGGCTGGACTTCATCAAAGTACAATCCCTGCTCAGTCGCGAAGCCTACTTTGCGATCGCGAAAGCCGCCCAGCGAGAACACATCACCTTCGTCGGACACGTTCCCGACCGAATCACTGCCGCCGAAGCCGCCGATGCCGGGCAGCACAGTATCGAACATCTCACTAACGTTCTCCTTGGTTGCTCTCGCGATGAACCAAAGCTCATGCGTGAGCAGGTCTACATTCCGCTCAAACAGGAAACTTCCGAACAATCCCACGGCCGCATCGTTCAGTGGCAGCACGAACTCCTCGATTCCTATTCGCCAGAGAAAGCTGCCGCGCTCATCGCAAAATTCAAAGAAAAAGACGTCTGGCAGGCACCCACGTTGATTCTGTTGAAGAACGACGCCTTCCCAACCCTCGAAAATACCGATGCATCCGATGCTCGTACGAAATTGATTCCGCCTAGAACTCTCGACATCTGGAAGAAGTCTCGCGCGGCGCAGATTCGCGCACTTTCGCCGCAGGATTCCCGACTACACGTGCAACTTTTACGAAAATCCAAGGATTTTGTCGCACAAATGAAAAATGCCGGTGCGCACATTCTCGCCGGCACCGATTCTCCCGCTCCCTACGTTTTTCCCGGCACAAGCCTTCACGACGAACTCCAATTGTTGGTCGAAGCGGGTCTCACTCCGCTGGAGGCGCTACGGTCAGCGACAAAAAGTCCTGCCGAATTCCTTCAGACCACAAAAGATTTGGGAACAATCGAAGAAGGAAAGTTCGCCGATCTAGTATTGCTCGACGCAAACCCGCTTGACGACATCCGCAACACCCGCAAGATCCGCGGCGTCCTCCTGCGCGGCAAATTCCTCGACCGCGCCACTCTTGACAATCTCCTCGCCGTCGAAAAATCCTTCGCGTCTGCAAACTAGGCCACGACCTCTCACAAGCCGTAATTTAGGAGTGCCTCAAATCCAGCAAGATTGTCATCCTGAGGCGATCCGACAAGCCTGCCCGCTGCAGGCAGGGATCGTCGAAGGACCTCAACTTTAAATTTGCATGGAAGGTGGGAGGGAATCCTTCGCTTGCCGCCAAAAGAAAGGCCAGAGCATCGTCATGTCTACACCACCGGCACTGCCGTCTTCCGAGGCGGATTAAAAAACGGCAGTGTCACCACTTTCGCCGACACCGTGTGCCTCACCGCCTCCACCGTCATTTCCATCTGCAGCAAAGTCCCCGCCGCAGAGTGTTCGCGCCCGACCATCGCCAATGCAATCATCTTCTTTAGTGTCGGCGACCACGTCGTCGAAGTCGCTTTTCCCACGTGCCGACCTCCGCGATATACCGGCACCGCCACGCGCGATGCCATGCTCGGTACCTGCGGCGCCATCCCAATTTTTTCGTACAGCGCCTCCACTTCGTTCCAGCCAATCTCGATTCCCACCAACATCCTCGCTGGTCCGCCTTTTTTGATTTCCAGCGACAGCGCATCGCGCCCCACGAAATTCTCTTTCTTCAAATCCACTAGCTTCGCCAACCCGATCTCTCCTGGTGAATATTTCTGCGAAGCAATCAGTGCCTTTTTGCTCGACGTATAGTCCACCTCAATCAAAATCAGTCCCGCTTCGATCCGCGCGATGTCCAGCGCGATCATACCTGCCGGGTGAATATCGAACAGCTTGCCCTTCGTTACCAGCTCATCCCACACCTTTACTGCATCATTCCACGGCACCCAAATCTCGTAACCAAGATCACCCGTGTACCCCGTGCGCGAAATATCCACCGGTACGCCCGCTATCTTTCCGTGCGTCACCCGAAAATACTTCAGATTCGCGATATTCGCTTCCGCCGCAACGGTCAGCAATTTTCCCGAAGTCGGCCCCTGCAGCGCGAGTGCCGCCACCTTTTCCGAAATATCTTCGATCTTCACGTCCATCCCAAGGGCATTCTGCTGGAACCACCGCAAACTCGGGTCGGCCGCCGTCCACCGGTAATCATTTTCACCCAGCCGCGTGATCGTCCCATCGTCGACCACCTTGCCTTCGCCGTCGCACCAGCAGCAGTAAATCACTTGGTCCACCGCCACCTTATTAATGTCGCGGCAAATCACCCGGTTCACCAGTTTCGTCGCATCCCGCCCGGTAACTCGGTATTTGAACAGCGGAGAAATATCGATCAGTGCGGCCGAGTTCCGTATCGCGTTGTACTCATGCTCGTGGTGCATTTCATACACACTCACCGTGTAGTAGCCCGACCACTCCCGGTAGTTCAGGCTCTCGCACAACGCAAGCGTTCGTTCATGAAACGGTGTGCCGACAGGCAAAGGTTCTCCTCCAGTTGCTCTTAGAGTCGTTTTACAAGCTAGCCACGAAATTCCACCACACGTGCCAAGCGCGCTGCCGATTATAGGTAACTCCACCAAACTACGTAAAGCCGCCCGGTGAACCCAAAGATTTGCCACGGAGACACAGAAGCACCGAGTAGGCATGGAACGGAAAATCCGCATTCGCCCAATACCGCGCGCGATCTTTGTGCCTGTTTACCGTTCTGTATTAACTCTTTTCCTTTTTGAGCCGTTCCTCTTTCCTTTTTTTTTCTCTGTGACTCTGTGTCTCTGTGGCAGATTAGATTCTGACGTGCCCTTACGCTTGACGAGCGACGCGTCGCCGGTACATCCTCAACTTCCCGTACCTTCTCGACCTTACCTTGATCTTTCTCTCTGGAGGCCCCATGAAGCCCGCGGCCCTCGGCTTTCGCGTCCACTCCGGCTGGACCTCTCTTATCGCGCTGGCCATGGAAAAAAAACAGCCGGTCATCCTCGCGCGTCAGCGCCCTCATCTTGTCGCCACCTTCAGCTATACCTTCCGCCAGCCTTATCACACCGCAGAAAAAATGGATCTCGTCGAAGCTAGCGCTTTTCTCCAACAGCAGTGCAGTGAAGCCCGAGCGCTCGCCCTTACAGCACTCCGCGCCGCACAAACCGAAGCCGCCCAACAGGGTTACAAGCTAACGAGCGCCGCTCTTCTTCTTGCTTCCGGTCGCCCACTCCCCGAACTCCCCAAGATCCTCGCGTCGCATTCCCTCATTCACACCGCCGACGGTGAATTCTTCCGCGAAGCCTTGCTTCACGCCTGCGCACGAGCCGACCTCGCCATCACCACCATCAAGGAACGCGAACTCCTGGCCACCGCATCCGTCACGCTTTGCCGCAAACCCGGAATCCTCACCCAATTCGTAAGCAGTCTCGGCAAACCTCTCGGATCCCCCTGGACCCAGGACGAAAAATTCGCCACCCTCGCCGCCTGGCTCTCGCTCGCCGCTCACCATTAGATTTTGACTCGGCAACACCAACGCCCTTGCTGCTCGATGTATAGCAGAACACAGCCTCCTGCTGCGTATCGTTGAATTTCAACTGGCTATGCTATGGTCGGCATAAATCTGGAGGGAGCTATCTTGAGAAAAGCCCGACGCAGGCATACCGTTCTGTTCGTCATGTTCGCTTTGGTCGTTAGTGGACAATTTGCGCGGGCACGCGACGGAAACAAACTGAAAATAGGTTTTTCCATCGAAGACACGAAGGGAGAGCGTTGGCAGACGGACTTAAATTCCTTTGAGGTGCAAGCGAGGCAGTTAGGAGTGGAGGTGATTTCCAGCGACGCCGGCGGAGACGATGATCGTCAGTTCCAACAAGTGAAAGACATGATCACGGCCGGGATCAAAGTGCTGGTCTTGCTTCCTCGCGATACCTCAAAAGCCAGCCGGATGGTGGACGCTGCAAAGGCGGCCCACGTTAAGATCATCAGCTACGATCGCCTGGTCCTGAACAGCGATGTCGACCTCTACGTGAGTTTTGACCGTGAAGAGATTGGCAGGCTGCAAGCCGAATTTCTAATCAAACATTCACCCAAAGGGAACTATGTATTGATCGCGGGTTCTCCAAACGATGGAGGCGCCAAAATTCTGCATGACGCTCAGCTGAAAGTTCTGCAGCCACAAATTGATCGCGGCGAAATCAAGGTGATCGCCGATGGCTACACCAGAGATTGGCTGCCTTCTGAAGCCTACCTTTTTACGCTGAAGGCGATTGATTCTTCTCAGAGCAACATCGCTGCTGTTCTCGCTTCCAATGACGGTTTGGCCGGAGGAGCGATTCAGGCCCTCCGCGAGCACAATCTGGCCGGCAAGGTGGCGGTTTCCGGGCAAGATGCCGATTTGGCCGCGGTGATCTGCATCGCCGAGGGCACGCAGACCATGACCGTTTACAAGCCGGTCACAAGAGAAGCGGCAAGAGCGGCCGAGGAAGCAGTCCGCCTGGCAAAGGGCGAAACGCCACACGCGGATGGAACAATCAACAATGGCAAGACAAAAGTGCCGACCATCCTGCTGAAACCGGTGGCGGTGACGAAGGACAATATTAAGACAACCGTGGTCGCAGACGGATTTCAGACATTGAAGAGCATTAACCAGGCATTGTCCGAAGGTCAGAAGATCAAGTAGGGGTATGAGAACGCGGCTACAATGGGGACCATCCCTAGGAGGGTGCGTCTGAGCGCCAGATCATCGGGCAATTTTGGTTTCATCGATAACGGCGCAACCGAGATCGAGCGGGCCAAGACAATTCAGGGATGGGCGCGATTTTCTGAGGAAGACGCCGCCGTCTAAGCTTTGCAACGCAGGGTGATTTAGAATTTTCGCAAGAACAATATCACGTCACGAAACCCGCAGAACCTCATAAACGCGCAAAGTGGAAATTCAATCCCTTCGTGATTCTCATCAGCTTGACCTGTTGCCACCCGGAATGGTTTTCTTATTGAGCTTTCGCGGAGAGAAAAAATGTCGCTTGATTCGATCAAGACGGTTGCCGTCCTCGGCGCTGGAACTATGGGCAACGGAATCGCGCACGTTTTTGCGCGCGCTGGATATGATGTCATTCTGCGCGATGTGGACCAGCGCTACCTCGACCGCGCGCTTGACACCATTTCCAAAAATCTCGACCGCGAAGTCAAAAAAGGGAAGCTCGCCGAATCCGGAAAGCCTGCGGTCCTCGCAAAACTAAAGCCCGTCATCGACATGGCCGCCATCGCTGCCGCGGACTTCGCCGTGGAAGCGGTTCCGGAGAAAATTGAAATTAAGCGGTCCGTCCTCACCGAAGCCGATAAAATTCTCCGTCCCGAAGTCGTCCTCGCCAGCAACACTTCCTCCATCTCCATGACCACTCTCGCCGCGCTCACCTCGCGCCCCGGCCACTTCGTCGGCATGCACTTCATGAATCCGGTCCCCGTCATGGCGCTAGTCGAAGTCATTCGCGCGCTACAAACTTCGGACGACGCATTCAATCTCACCATGGAACTCACCAAAAAACTCGGCAAGACTCCCGTACCCGTTAACGACGCCCCCGGCTTCGTCTCCAACCGCGTCCTCATGCCGCTCATCAACGAAGCCGCCTACTGTGTCATGGAAGGCGTCGCCACTCCCGAAGCCGTCGACTCCGTCATGAAGCTAGGCATGAACCATCCCATGGGCCCGCTAGAACTGGCCGACTTTATCGGCCTAGACGTCTGCGTAGATATCCTCCAGGTCCTCCAAGAAGGCCTCGGCGACCCCAAATACCGCGCCTGCCCCCTCCTCAAAAAATACGTCGCCGCCGGTTGGTTAGGCCGCAAATCCTCCCGCGGCTTCTACACCTATTCCTGATCGAAAGCATGGTTCCCTGGCGGAAGGCGCTTGTGTAGAGCGAATGATAAGCGAAAATAATGTTTGCCTTTTGTTCGCCTATCTGCTATTTTCTCCCTCGGCGTTTTCAACAGGTGCTTTCATGTGCTCCTCTTCGACCTATGCCATCTCTTGTCCAGAGCATGCTAGGCTCGAAAGCGAGTTCCAAGAAGCTCGCGACCGCATGCGCAATCTACTTCGCCTGCGGCAACTTACGCGACTCGAGGAACGGCGTCTGGGGGACCAAGTGGCCATGACCATCGCCCGCTTGAAGGAACACATTGCAGCTCACGGTTGCCAACGCCCGTGACGCTCGCCCTAGGTCAGAGATTGTCATCCTGAGCGCATCCGATGAGCCTGCCTACCGCAGGCAGGGATGTGCGAAGGATCTCAGCCTCATGTGCTTGGCGCAAAGTTCTTAGGAAGAGCAGAAAGTCATAGCGAGCGGATAAACCAAATGGCAATATGCTCCATTCGCTACGGCTTAAAAGGCATGAAAGGTTTCAACGCGACCTCCGCGCTTTCCCAGCGCAGTGATCGTTTAGGGTTCTGCAACAAAAAATTTCCTAATTTCCTCTATTGAGGTGCGCAATGTCCGACGAAAAAATGAAGAACCTCGAGACAGCAATCTCCGTCATCGAGAAGTCTTACGGCAAGGGCTCCATCATGCGGCTCGGCAGCAAGGATGTTCTTGTGCCGGTCAACGTAATCCCCAGCGGCTGCCTCTCGATTGACGCCGCTCTCGGAGTCGGCGGGTTCCCTCGCGGCCGCGTGATCGAAATCTACGGCCCGGAATCCGGCGGTAAGACCACACTCACTCTCCAAATCATCGCCGAAGCCCAAAAACTCGGTGGCCAGGCCGCCTTCATCGACGCCGAACACGCACTCGATCCCAGCTACGCCCGCAAGCTCGGCGTTGACGTAGACAACCTGCTCGTCTCGCAGCCCGATCACGGTGAACAAGCTCTCGAAATTGCGCAGGAACTCATCCGTTCGAACGCAGTCGATATCATTGTCATTGACTCCGTCGCTGCCCTCGTCCCCAAGGCCGAACTCGAAGGCGACATGGGCGACCCTTCCATGGGTCTGCAGGCCCGCTTGATGTCTCAAGCGCTTCGCAAACTCACTGCCATCGTTTCCAAGTCCAAGACCTGCCTCATCTTCATTAACCAGATTCGCGAAAAGATCGGCGTCATGTTTGGCAATCCGGAAACCACCACCGGCGGCCGCGCTCTCAAGTTCTATGCTTCCATGCGCGTCGATATTCGCCGCATTCAAGCCATCAAAGAAGGCGACCGCGTCGTCGGCTCCCGCACTCGCGCCAAAATCGTAAAGAACAAAGTCGCTGCGCCCTTCCGCGAAGCCGAATTCGACATTCTCTACGGCGAAGGCATTTCCCGCGAAGGCGATCTCATCGACCTCGGCGTCGATAAGGGCGTCCTCGAAAAGTCGGGCACTTGGATCAGCTACGCCGGCGAGCGCATGGGCCAGGGCCGCGAAAACGCCCGCGTTTTCCTCAAGGAACACAAAGACGTCCGCGACAAACTCGAATCCGCCCTCCGCAAAAAAATGGAAATCCCCGGACCCAACAGCTCCGCCGCTCTTCCTCACGGATCGAACGGCGTTTCCCAATCTGATAAGTCCGCTGCCACTGCCGCGACTATCGCCGCAGCCAACAAATCCCGACCCGCCGCCGCCCGCTAAATTAGACGGCCTTTCTGCGGGCTGCCTTTCCTCAGTAGGGCACGGCACGCCGTGCCCTTGATTGCAGGGCCATTCGTACCCCAGTTAAGCCAGGTTTCTTCAGTAGGGCACGATCTGGTTCCTGAAGCCTTCGTTTTCATGTGAGCTGTCCTCGCAGTTTTCACCTTTGAAAAAAGTGGCCTGCGGGGAGCCTATGGAACCCGTTCCTGGCCGTCGAGCGACAAGGAACGACTTTCGCGATGCGCACCTCTATGTCGCCGCTTGTCGCGCCGCGGCCACCTCGCACCCTCTCTGCACAACGGCATTACTTGTGAAGACCCTCTTTTTCCCTTGCAGCGGCCGACCTCGTAGGCCGGTCGTTTTTCCGCCACCACTTCAAAATGCGCCGCCTTCGCATCAAACCGCGCCGAATATTTCTGCCGCTGCGGTGAGAATCGCCGCCTCAATTGCCCATACAACCGATTGACTTCGCATGAACTACCGCGTACTGTCTGACTTGCAAACTGACAGAGCGACTAGGTACGGAGCTCTTCGTCCTCCTACAAAGAACTTGTCCTCCCTTCCTACGGTGATTTCGTTTACTTTGTCCTAATTTGCCAGGTCTCGGATGTCGATGGCCTGCACACAGGCCACAGGTCCCTCGTACATAGGTTTTAAAATCGCAACAAAATGGGGAGAACTCTATGAAGAGAATTTGGACAGTGTGTTTGATCGCTTTACTTTCGTTAGGGAGCGCGTCGTTGTTGCAAGCCCAGACCGGGACAGAGAAGTCTGTAGCGGCCTTGGAACAACAATGGCTTCAGTCACAAAAGACGAATAATCCTGAACTCGTCGCCCCGCTGCTGGCCGAAAAATTCATCAATACTGCGAAAGATGGGAAAGTAACCGACCGCACCGCAACGCTGGCAACAGCCAAAGCGACCAAATACGACAGCGTCGACTATGACGATTTGAAAGTAACCGTATTTGGCGATACCGCCATCGCCACGGGAGGCTTCAACGCCAAGGGCACCGATCCGTCAGGAAAGCCGTTCGAGATGCATGAACGCTTTACGGATACTTGGGTGAAGATGTCCGGCGGCAAATGGCAGTGCGTGGCAAGCCACGGCTCGTCAGTAGGTAGCTAAACATTTCCTTTCGCCAGCCTGAGCTGTGCTCCAGCTCTTCCCGTAGGGCACGATACACCTGTCCCGATCCTATCGGGATCGTGCCCTCTTTCTTTCGTGGCCATTCTTGCCCGCGCTCCCCCTAACCTGTCGGCCCGCCTCTTTCTCTTGCCTTCGTATTATTTTTTCTCCAGTACTTTTCTCGTCCTCACTTCCGACCTTTCTTTCTTTTCTCTCTGCCTCTGCGTCGTCGTTTTACCCCGAACGGGTCGGAGTGGCAATCCTTCTTCTATTGCTCCGCCATCACTTCAAAATGCGCCGCCTTCGCGTCAAACCGCTTCAAATATTTCTTCCGCTCCTCCGGGATTACCGCCGTCTCATAGTCCGCCCCCGCTAATGCCCGTATCCCTTCGATTGAATCCCACAACAGGATCGTTACAAACTCCACTTCCTCACCCACCACTCTCCGCAACAAATAGCTCCCCGCAAATCCCGGCATCTTGCTCACTCCCGGCAACAACTCCGGCTTCAAATGTGCCTCATAACCATCCGCATCCTCTGCCTTCGTCCACCCATGCCAAATTCGTGCAATCACATTCCCTCCTTCTCAGTTCACTATGCTCACAGCCCATACTTTTCATAAAATTTGTTGGTAAACAGTTCTGCCGCGTCATATTTCTTCTTAGTCGCGAAGAACTCCTCAATTTCCGGGTAAGCAGCCTTCAATTGCTCCTTCGAATAAAAAAGTTGGTATGGCAGGTAATAGGTACCGCCCGTCTGATGTGCTACGTCGATCAGCTCCCGTGTTGTTTTTTGCAGTATCTCGTTGTCGTGCTCGTTGAATCCCACGTTGAAGTACAGCACAAATCCGAACATATCTTCTTTTGCGTACGGCAACGCCGTTACGGTGTCCTTGTGTACTGTTCGGATCGTTACATTCAGCAAATTTGCTTGGTTGCGGTGCACAACTTCACGCAATCCGTCCACAAACTCCGGCATGCGGTGATACGGGACGAAGTATTCCTGCAAAATGTCCGTGTCCCTTAACCGGTTCTTCAAGTACGCCATGTCGTCATACATCTCCTGGTTACGCGCCACCAAACACCCGTCCTCCTGGCTCATCGCCTCGTTCCGCGACATGCACGAATGTAAGTGCGGTTCTACGTGCCTCTCCACCGCCCATCGCAGCCAACGCCCCGTTCCACCTGTCTTCGAAAAATTGATAATGAAGCGGCCCAATGCGTTATATCGCGCTGGCTCCAGTGCAGGCGTCTCGCCGTTATATTTCGTCTTGGTGTAAACGTGCACCGCGGTCTCGCGAAGATACGATCGCGGCGCCATCGACAATCGTCCGAATGCCAATCCGACCATCTCATTATTTTCGATATTTTTTCGGTAGTACTTCGGGAAATCGCGGTAATCCATGTACACCGCTTCGCGCTTGTACATTTCGTTGTCCACCACGTCCAAATCCACGTCCAGGATCACTCCGAACAATCCATACCCTCCCAAAACGTGTCGGAACAGCTCCTCGTTCTCCGTTGGGCTCGCCGTCACCACGCTTCCATCGCCCAGCATCACACGCATTTTTCTTACGGTCGGCGCAATAGGGCCCGGCATCGGATCGATTCCGTGGGCATTTACGCTCAGCGTTCCGCCCACGCTGAAGATATTGATCGACTGCATGGACTTCACCGAGAGACCTTGTTTGTCCAACTCGCGCTGCAGTTGCCACCACCTCGCGCCGGTCTGAAGATTCGCGATGTGGTGCTTCTTGTCCACGTTGATCCGGTTAAAATCCCTCAAATCCAGCACTAACCCTCCGTGCGTAAACGTTTGTCCGCCCATGCTGTGCTGCTGTCCAGCGCACGTTACCTTCAGATCGTTCGCTCGCGCGAATTGCAGCGCGCTGCGAATTTGGTCCTCGCTCTTCGGACGCACAATGCCGTACACCGCCGTCCGGTTCAAGTGACTCGCGTCGTTGATAAATCCGCTCTGCTGCGCAAACGCAATTCCTGCGGGCTGCACTCTCGACGCAAGGACAATCGTTTTTTCTTGGTCCGGATTCGCGGGAAAGACGTAGTCGCTTTCTTTGTCCTTTTCTGGTGCCGCCGAATAGTCGAACATTTTCTTGGCCACCCAGATCACCGGCGCAGCCACTAGAATCAACGACAGCAGTAGCGATCGTTTTCGCCGCATAGGCCCTCCTTGCAAACGGAAATTCGCGAGCGGAATTCCGAAATCTTAGCTTGAATCTCAACTTCATTTGTTGAATATTGCTGCCTGATTTCTATCGCCTAACAATTGACGCAGTACAACAAGAGAGAGGTCCCATCGGAGGCCTATGGCTAAGAAATTTTCTGTCATCCAGAAGTGCGCTTTCGGCTTTGCGCTGCTTTTTCTCGGTGTGTATGCGCTCGATTACGTTCCCGGCGTTATGGATCAAAACGGCCTCATGTTCGGTCTGTTCCACATGAGCAAACTCATTGATCTCGGTCACCTCGGCGCAGGCTCACTCGCGCTCCTCGGAGCGTTGATTTCCGCAAAGGCCGCTCGCTTCTATTTTTGGCTCCTCGGCATCTGGTACAGCATCGACGTCGTTACCTATTTCTTCGGCCATCTTCATTCGTTGCCGCTGGTTAAGAACATTCTGGTCAACATGCCGCATATCCTGATCTTCATCGCGGCCTACTGGATTGCTCTTAAAGTCGACAAACCTCAGCCCGGAGCCGCTGCCGCTTGAAGCGCGCCTTTATCCGGTTTCTCAAGCTGTTCTTCGCGTGTGTTCTTTTTCTGTTTCTTCTCATTGGTTTTCAAATTTTTCGCGGCTGGCGCTGCGCGCTTCAGGGCCAGCTCCGTCCTCCAGCTCCGCAGCCTCGCGAACGTGCCGCGCTGACCTCCGGCATCCATGGCTACTCTCGCCCCGAAGACGACGCTTTTCTCGGCTATCCCGAGTGGTACATCGTCTGGAGCTATCAGGAAAAGGCTGACTTTCAGGAGAAATCGTTGCCAAGTGGCTTTCCCTATTTTTCTGCCGTTCGCCAATACTGGAATTCGTACTGCTGCATCACGCGACTGGTTCGCGGCAAGTACCCTTACAACGGCGGAGGAAACCTCATGCTCGTCGTCATCGGCACAAGTTTCTCCGGTGAATACATCGTCAAAGGTTTATACGAAAAATCCATTGGTCGTTTGAGCGAGTGGTCCAGCGGTCAGCAACCAGTCGATGAAGACGCGTTCGCCTACAAAGTTGCCCGGGAATACGCAGATTTCGTACACGTCCGCCCTTTCTATGAGTTTCATTTTGCCCATCAAGTGAAAGCCCTCTGGACGGAAACTCCTTTTTGGGGCCGCCACATTTTTCGTAAATGGGAGCGCAAGGCTTTCCTCACTCTGGATTATGTGTTTGAAGCCGTCTATTCCTGGCTGATCGAAAAAGCCTCACATACCACCTACGGCGTCGAACCTGCCGACACCTATGCTTGGGTCGATCACGCTAGTGATTCCGTTTTACAACAGCAGCCCCGAATCAAAAAGATCAGGCAGGTCGGCCCGTCCTCATTCATTGTTGACATTCCCCGCTATCAGGAGTTCACCACCATTGCATCCACCCTTACCGGTCAGGGCGTGCAATTTGTCGAAATTGCAGGCGACACTCAGATCTCATTCTCCGTGATTGCGCCCGCCTCCTGGCGCTCTCTACGGTCCGACGCTGTCCCGCTCTTCTCCGGTCCCGTTCTCATCAGACCCGGTTTCAATCGCGTTGTGCTCGCCTGCGATGTATCTTCGCTGCAATCGGTTGTCGTAGAACTCCATTCAGAGAATGTCTATCTCGAACATATCTACGACTACTGACTCCGAACACCATGGTTCCGGCGTCGATTCGAGCTAGGTTGCGAGTAGTTAACTATTAACAAAGGCATCTTCCTCGTCCTATCATGCTCGATGAAAGTCGCGCAACGCCCCTGCTGCCGTCAACTATGTCCCGCCAATTCGCAATGCTTTCATTCACTCTTCTCACACTCTTGCGCCCGTAAGTCCTGTATTTGCCACGCTTACGAAAACTACCCTGGGTACACCCTCCGATGTGCAAAAGGCAACGATGTGGCGAACCCCTTTAGGATCCTTACGAGTTTGGCTCGGCATAAGTCCTTGATTCTCCATACTTACGAAAAAGACGGGGTACCCTCCTGCCGCAAGGCAAACCCAAACGATCCGTTCCAACTCCAGCGGGCCATTGCACTATGGTCTTCTCAGGCGCAAGATTGTCTCTGGGCCAAGCTCAGCTTTGGAAACATCTCCACTCTCTTTGGTGTCTAACCAAATGAGCGGACAGAGTTTCAGGGAGAAAACAAGCCGTACTTAGGAGACCTGAGCTATAAAGGCCCGGCAGGCAGTTCCCGATTTCGCGGTTTGCTTTACAACCCTGAGCGAAAAGGGACGCCTCGCCAGAAAGGCACCGCGTGTCCGATTGGGCCAGCGCCCTCTCTTGGGGCCGTGACGAATCCGAACTGGTCAACGAGCTCCAAGCCGGCTCGGAGGCCGCCTTCGACTGGCTCGTCACCCACTACCATGCCCCTGTGTTCAATCTAATCTTGGGCATGCTGGGCGACCCATCCGATGCGGCCGACGGCACGCAGGAAGTGTTTCTCAAGGCCTTCAAAGGGATAAGAAATTTCCGCCACGGCAGTTCGCTGAAAACTTGGCTCTATCGCATAGCGATTCGCGAGGCCCTCAATCACCGCCGTTGGTTCAAGCGCCACCTGCAGAAAAACATTTCGATCGACGCGGAACCGGAAGAAGGCCAGAGCAAGTTCGAAATTGAAGATATGAATGCGACTCCGTTTGATCAGCTTGCGTCGCGTGAAATTCAGTCTGTGGTACAGGACGCGCTTGGCCAGATTCCAGATGTGTTTCGCAGCGCTGTCATCCTTCGCGATCTCGAGGGACTGAGCTACGAGGAAGTCGCGGAAGTTCTCGAGTGCAGCGTTGGCACTGTAAAGTCGCGCATCTTGCGTGGTCGCCGCGCGCTAAAGGATCTGCTCGACCCGCTTCTCCACGAGCAGCACGCGCCCCATTCGGCGGCAAACAGACCCACGCCGGCGCGTGTAGGACCAACGCTTGGGGGACAAAGAGGTTTCTCGGCAGGTACGTTCGCTCCAGCTTTTGTAAAAGAGCGGATGAATTTCGCGCCTTACCCTGATGTTCCCGGCGCGGATTCGGTGCCCGCAAAAGAGGATATGCCATGAAGTGCACCACCGTTCGATCCAAGCTGGCGGGGTATCTCGACGATGTCGTCGAGAGCGCGTCTCGTACCACCGAGCGCGGTGAAATGCGTGAACATCTTGAGGCCTGTGCGTATTGCCGTGAAGAGCTGCAGCGTTATCGCAAGCTTGCCGTTTTGCTTTCCCGTTCTCCTCGTGTGCTTCCTCCGTCTGATCTCGCGGTTCGCATCAAAGTCGCTGCGGCGCAAGCTCAGCAAACGCAGGATTGGCCCAGCCGCTGGCAGCGCGTCCGCGATCGCGCGGAAATTCTTCTCGACAACGTTTTTCGTCCGCTTACGCTTCCCGCAACCGGTGGCTTCGTGTCCGCCATTTTTGTATTCGTCTTCGTGCTCCAGTTGATGGCGCCGGGCATCACCGTTCAGGCCGTTCCGAACGACGTTCCGCTGAATTTGATGCAGCCCGCCGAACTCGTCACTCTCTCTGACTCTCCCGGCAATTGGGCCCCGGAAAATCACGATAGTGAGCTCGCCCTTCCGCACGGTCTTATGCTCGATGTTACCGTGGACGCGCAAGGGCAGATGATTGGCTACCAGATTCTTTCTGGACCGCACACCCAGGAAATGCAGCATCAGCTTGACCAGATGTTGCTGTTCTCGCGATTCCAGCCCATGCGTAGTTTTGGCCGGAAAATTTCCGGTGGTCACGTAATTCTCAGCTTTAGCGCAGTTCGCGTTCGCGGCTAAACATCACAACTGAACCTTCACGAATAGAAAAGCCGCGTCGCCGCGCAAAAAAAGCGCAGCGATCTCGCCCAGCCTGTACTTTTGGACAGGGGCCTTCCCGCCCGTACCTGCTCCCGCGTTCCATTTCCAGCCGCGATTCACTCCGTTGTAATGAATGGCGTGAACGGCACCTTACATCATCGCGTTCTTCGGGTTCTCGTGAGCATCGCGCTCGCGGCGATCCTCGTTCTCTGCATCGTCTCTACTTCTTACGCCGCGCCCGGTGCCCCTGCTGGTGGACGCCCCTCCAACTCCGCCGAACAGATGCTCTACGATGCGGTGAACCGCGAACGCGCATCGCTCGGCCTGCGTCAATTGCAGTGGGACACCGCGCTCGCGAACGCCGCCCGTCTCCACACCACTCTGCTCGCCGAACATGACACCCTCTCTCACCGCTTCGACGGTGAAGCTGATCTCCAGACTCGCCTGCGTCTGGCAGGTGCGCGCTTCAGCCTGGTTGCGGAGAATGTCGCACAGGCTCCCGACGTTTCCACACTTCACATTGCCTGGATGAACTCTGCGCCGCATCGCGCGAATATCCTCGACTCGCAGGTGGACTCCATCGGCATCGCCATTGAACGCCGCGGCGAAGAGTATTACGCCACGCAGGATTTCGCGGCCGTAGTCGCATCGATGACGCGCGAGGAACAGGAACAGCAAGTAGCGCGCCTGCTCTACGCAAACGGCGTCACAATTACCGCTAGCCTGGACGATGCGCGCAGGGGCTGCGAGCAGAACCGCCTGCCCTTTGGTACGCAACCCGCCGCCATCGCGCGATTCGAGACCTCGGATCTGAGCCACCTTCCGAATGACCTGGGCAGAATGATCGCTAGCGGACGTTTCCGCCACGCCGCTGTCGGCGCCTGTGAAGTCCCTACGGTGACGCCGTTCGCTCGTTTCCGCCTCACCGTCCTCCTCTATCCCTAAAATCCGCGCCGGAACCACGCAGCGCCAGGGCATTGATTTCCAACGACATTCTGCGTACACTGCCAACATGAGTCAGATCCCTTATTGGTTTTGGTATCGATTTACGGACCACCTATTTGTGTGGCGGGGGGCGTCTCTGTAAGCGCAATTTAGAATCGAAAAGATTCGGCCCACTCGCACAGAGTGGGCCTTTTTTATTTTCGGGCAATTTATTTTCGTTAGAGATTGTCAGGATTTCCGGAGAAGTTTTATGAACGAAAACTATTTCTATTGGGCCGCGGCCCGCGAAAGGGAATGGCGATGATCATCTCGATGAAAAGGCACGCAACGCGCGAGGAGATTGATGCGGTGACGAACCAGGTGAATCACTTCGGATACAAAGTGCATTCGATTGAGGGCGAAGAGCGCGTGGTAATCGGCGTGGTCGGAGTTGGCGACGTGACGGCGTGCATGGAATCCATCGAAGCGATGCCCCAAGTCGAGAACGTAATGCGCATCAGCGCGCCGTACAAATTCGTTAGCAAGGAATTCCGCAAAGAGAAAACGCAGATTCGCGTAAACGGAACGGTGATTGGCGGCGATGAGTTTGTCGTGATTGCAGGACCGTGTTCGGTCGAATCAGAAGAACAGATTTTGCGTTCCGCGGAAGGTGTCGCGAAAGCGGGCGCGAAGCTGCTGCGCGGCGGCGCATTCAAGCCGCGCACGTCGCCATACGATTTCCAGGGGATGGAAGAAGAAGGACTGAAACTGCTGCAGAAGGCAAAGAAAGCGACAGGGCTGGGAATCGTGACAGAAGTGATGAGCGACCGCGACGTCGATCTCGTGGCGAACTATGCAGACGTGCTGCAAATCGGCGCGCGCAACATGCAGAATTTCATGCTGTTGAAAGCGCTCGGAAAATGCGGCCGGCCGATTCTGCTGAAGCGCGGATTGAGCAGCACCGTGAAGGAGCTGCTGATGAGCGCGGAATACATCGTGGCGCATGGAAATCCTGACGTGATGTTGTGCGAACGAGGCATTCGCACATTCGAGACGGTCACGCGCAACACCTGCGACATTGCGGCGATCCCTGCACTCAACGAATTGACGCACCTGCCGGTGATTTTGGATCCAAGCCACGCAACGGGAAAGCGCAGCCTGGTACCGGCGTTAGCTCGCGCCGGTGTCGCCATCGGTGCCGATGGCCTGATCGTCGAAGCACACCCCGCCCCCGAAAAAGCAATCAGCGATGGCGCGCAATCCCTCGACATGCTCCAGTTCGCAAGAATGATGGACGATCTGAAGCCGTACATCGAGTTGTGGAAGGAGTCGCGGGCGAGGGAAGTCGCCGCCGTCGCTGCGAGCATCTGAGTTTTTTCTCCAAACGGGAAACACGAAGGAGTAGTCGAGAGATCTCAACAACCATCCTTGTGTGAGTGCAAGCTGAGCGGACTTCGGTTACCTGATATTCAGGAGGATTTGGAAGGGCTTGTTCCGTCCCCAGCGATAGATCTCAAAATCCTCGTCGAGGGTCAGAATATCGGCGGTTTCAAATTCGTCCGCCAAGCGAATCAGGCACGCGTCAGCTAGATCGATCTTGCGGTCGCAGTATTTTCGTAACCGCCGTTTCGCGCCGTCCGCGTCTCGTGAAAGTTGGAAGGGGATTTGAAAAATCCCAGCGACCACGTTTTCGACCACTGCTTCCGGAGCGCCGGGAAGATTCCGCAGCAGATAGCAACTTTCCGCAATCACTGCTTCGCAAGTGACGAGCGGCGGTTCCAGATCACGAACTACATCGGCACACGACTGGTGGAACTTCTCACTCCGATCGAGCAACGCAACAATCACGCCAGTGTCGAGTAATACCGGCTTCACCGTCCGAAATCCCGAAGATGCTTCTTATTCGAACCTAGATCGGACACACCTGATCGGAACTTTCCGAGCCCGATGACTCCTTGCTTCTTCCTGCGTAAATGGCTGGCCTCCAGAACGCGCAATCCTTCCCGAACGACCCGGGAAGGGCTCCAGCCGAGTTCCCGGACCAGGAGGGCAAGCCTCTTTCGCGAAAGGTCATCAAGTCTTGCTTGAATTGAAGAGCGCATATTGGCAGCGTACTACAAATGAGTATGTGTAGTACATTCGTGTTGTGCGCCGTGAAAAGCGCTGGTCCACAGCGGGTGAAACTCCCGCCCGAGAACTGGTTCGTTCCACTCGGTAGCAATCGGAGCGGCGGTAGAGGTAACAAAGCCGTCGGAGCCTCCGGTGTAGAGGGTCACTTTTGGTGACTTGGCGAGCATGTAGGCCGTAACGTGAGTAAACGCTGAGCAGGCCTCGAAACGTACAAAGCAGGAGCCGACCCGCCGACACTCGAGGGAAGGCCGAAGTGGATGGGACAGTACGAGCGAACAAGTTCCATCAGACCTGCCGGGGTATTAGCGACGGCATGCAGGCAAAGGGGACCAGAGGCAACACGGGAAGCCCCAGCGGTGGTTGCAATACGGATCAACTGGCAGCTCGCGAGAGACAGGCTGGGCCGTATGGGGTGGCGGAGAGGCTCGTACGACCGAAGAAGCCGAGTAATGCCGGCAGAGGAAAGGGGCCTCAGTTGAAAGGAAACGCAAGAAGCGACGAAGGCAGAGGGATTGACGATGAGTCTAACAACCCCAGTAAGCGTTCAGAAGTTGCAGACGGCGTTGCACGACAAAGCGAAGGAATCGCCCGACTTTCGTTTCTACGCACTGTACGACAAGGTGTACCGGAAAGATGTCTTGGCATTCGCCTATGAATGCTGCAAAGCCAACGGCGGAGCAGCAGGGGTCGACGGCCAAATGTTCGAGGACATCGAGGCATACGGAGTGGAGCGATGGCTGGACGAACTGGCGCAAGAGCTGAAAAGCAGAACCTATCAACCACTGCCCGTGCGGCGGGTATACATACCCAAACCGGATGGGAAACAGCGGCCGTTAGGGGTACCCGCTATCCGGGATCGGGCAGCGGAAATGGCGGCAGTTTTGGTGCTCGAACCTATCTTCGAGGCCGATCTGCAGCCAGAACAGTACGCCTATCGGCAAGACCGCAGCGCACTGGACGCGGTGAGACACGTCCACAAGCTGATCAACACTGGCCATGAAGAAATTGTCGACGCGGATCTCAGCAGCTACTTTGATACTCTTCCACATTCCGAGCTTTTGAAGTCGGTAGCTCGCCGAATCGTCGATGGGGCAATGCTTCATCTGATCAAGATGTGGCTGGAAGCTCCCGTCGAAGAAACGGATGAGCGTGGAAATAAGCATCGAAGCACACGCAATCGGGACGAAGGTCGAGGGAGCCCACAAGGTTCTCCGATCAGCCCATTGCTGAGTAATCTGTACATGCGCCGGTTCGTGCTCGGCTGGAAGAAGCTGGGACACGAAAAGCGTCTGCAAGCGTATATCGTTAACTACGCTGATGACCTCGTGATCTGCTGCCGTAGCAAGGCCGAAGAGGCTTTAGACACGATGCGGAACATGATGACGAAGCTGAAGTTGACGGTGAACGAAAAGAAGACGCGGGTCTGTAAGCTGCCGGAAGAGAAGTTCGACTTTCTTGGCTATACCTTCGGTCGATGTTACTCGCCGAAAACGGGCCGGGCCTATCTGGGCACGACTCCTTCGAAGAAACGGGTGCAACGCATCTGTGAAGCGATTAGCGAGGAAACCCGCCGGAGTAAAACCCAACTGGACCGGAAAACGGTAGTTGTGACGCTTAATCGGAAGATGATTGGGTGGGCCAACTACTTTCGCCTGGGACCAGTCAGCAAAGCCTATCGAGCGGTGGAACGTCACGCTCGTAAGCGGCTGCGACAGTGGCTGTGTGCCAAACATCACAAGCAGGGGGCGGCGATCAAGCAATTTCCAGAAGCCTCCCTGCACGATAAGCTTGGCCTCGTCCGGCTGACCCAGCGGACGCGCAGTTTTCCGTGGGCGACCTCGTGAACTTTCTCCGAGAGCCGGATGCGCGAAAAGCGCCTGTCCGGTTCGATGAGCGGGAACAGGAAACAGAGCCATGCCAAACCGGACTGAGGCGGCGTAGCGAAAGCACAGCCATGTGCCACCGGGCGGCTACAGCCACTGCGCCTGTTCTCGACTCCACACAAAAAGTTCCAACGTGCGCCGAGATGGCTCGCGCCGAGCTATTTGGCGGCTAACAGGGTTTTTGCTTGCGTCAACTCGGGGCGATCGGACCGGACGCCATCGCAGTTCTTTAGAAGTTGCGCGTAATAGCCCGCCGCCTTCTCCTTTTGCTGAGTCAAGTTCGCGGCTTGTGCTGCGCCGTAGAGGCCGTTGAAGCGGTTCGGGTCGGTACGCAGTGAAGTCTCGTATTCGGCGAGCGCTTCTTGCGGACGTTTCATATCCAGGAGCATGTCCGCGAGCATTTCGCGAGCCGGCAATTCGGTTTCGCGCTTGCCGAGTTTAGCTTGCGTATCGGCGACGGAGTGGAGCAGACGCACAGCCTCTTCTGTTTCTCCCGACGCGTATTTCGCCCACCCTTTTACGACATCGTGTTCACCTTTCAGGTCATCGGCGATGTATGGCTTATTCCCTTTACGCGTGGCCTCGAGTAGTTCTTCGTAATGTTTCAACGCGTCCTGTGCGGCGGCGCGATCGTGGAGATGACCGGCAGCCACCGCGCGTCCCCAATAGGCGATCAGTTGAACGTAGGGCGGAGCCTCAGCAAGGGGCTGCAGGTTGAGCGCGTCCTTCCATTGCCGGCGTTCGAGCGCGTAAGTAGCCGGGCCACGAACCAGCTGAGCCTCGAAGTAGTCTCTATACTCGGGATCCGCGTCGGCTTCATTAGCGGCGGCGAGAGTATCGATTTGCACCTTCGCCCCAGCGTCATCACCAATTTGAAGATAGGCATATTCGAGGAAGTCCAGGGAATGCACTTCGTGGTGCAGGACGTGCAAGTGCATTGAGGCCATTTTATCGGCCGCTTTGATGGCGCCGAGATTCGAGTTGATGTCGTCTTGCCAAAGACCCAAGCGGGCGAAGATGTGTGACGGCATATGCACGGCGTGAGGAGAAGCAGGCGCAATGCTGGCGTACTTGCGCGCGGCGGGAAGAGCCAGGCTGGCCATGGCGGGATTGTCGCAGCTATGAATGATGTAGTGCGCGATGCCGGGATGGTTGGGCTGCTCCTCGAAGAGTTTGTTGAGAATGGCCACCGCCGCTTTGGCGTTGGTGAGAGCAGGATCGTCATCGGAGCCTGAGGCGAGAAGAGAGAGCGCATAGAAAACGGCCGCTTCGCGGTCCAGCGGATTGCGTTGATAGACGCCTTGCATGGCTTTCGCATAAGCGTTGGCGCGCTGTCCATGGTTGAGTTTGTCGATATCCGTGAAGAAAACAGTGAGTGCCCGCACGTAATCGCGTTCGCGCGCAGTTGCAGGATTGAGGGCGCGCGCCTTGACAAGCAACTCGCCGCCGAGCTTGAGATTGTCCTTGGACGGCCGTTCCCAAAGCTGGTGATATAAGCTCATGGCCTGACCCCAATAGGCCATGGCGCAGTGTGGGTCTTTCGTTTCGATTTCCTGAAACTGTTTGCTTGCCCGTTCGTATTCAAACGAATGCAGGAGAGCTACGCCGCGCTCAAACTGCGCCTGCGTGGCCTGAGCGCAGGAGGTGGGGAAAGACACGGTGCCGAGCTTCTCGCCGACATCGTGGTGGTGCGCCTCGTTTTGAGCGAAGCAAGGCGAAGAGAGAGCAAAAACAAGAAGGACAAGAATGGTGCGGCTGTTTTTCATCGAGGCTCCAGAGCAGCGAGAGCCTATTCGTATGACGAGCCGATGTCAACGAACGGAACGGAACGGAGAACGCGTTTGGCGGATTGACCGTTGCGCTCGATTTTCTACGGACTCGAAGAATGGAAGGAGTCGCAGCCAGAAATTAGACGCTCAGCGGGAGCCGACGGAACGGCGCACGGAGGCAATGAGTTTCGCGGAGTCGTATCCGACTCCATCCTTGAAGACGTATTCGACCCTTTCAATTTCAGCGATATCGGCAGCTGGGTTGCCCTTAATTAGCACGAGGTCGGCTTGCTTGCCGGCAGCAATCGTGCCAACACGGTCCAACTCGCCGAGAAACTGAGCACCGTTTTCGGTCGCAATGTGAATGGCTTCGAGCGGTGTGAATCCAGCTTCGACGAGAAGTTCCAATTCGCGCTGGTCGCCGAAGCCTGCCAGATCGCCTCCGTTGCCAGTTGGATCGACACCAGCGAGCAGAACGCCACCAGCCTGAACGAAATCGTGTTCGAACTGCATTTCTTTGGAGAGAAGTTCTGCCCAATGTGAGCGCCTGTCGTGATTCACTCCGGCTCGGATGTCGAGGTACTCGGTTTGGGCAGAAGGTTGCATGGCATCGAGGACGCGTTTGTCCACCGGCGAGCGAAAGGGAACGAGAGTCTCAAACACAGGAAGAGTTGATGTGATGGCAACGCGCCGCTGGACGAGTTCGCGAATTAACTCCCGCGTTGGCGCTCCCGCGAGATCGAGACGGTAAATCGCGTCGTTTGTGTCCTGCATGGAAGGGCACTGGTCCGTGCGCTTATCGGGAACAAATTCAGAATCGATGACCAAGCCGTGCTCCAGATTGTCAATTCCAAGAACAGCCGCCTCGCCAAAGCCGACGGCACAGAGATGGCCCGTTATCTTCAGCCCACGCCTGTGAACCGCGTCAATCGCAGCGGAGAGTGAGGCGCTTGTCAGATTCGTATACGCTTTGAATGTGGTTGCACCGCGATCCGCCCAATATCCAACAGCCTTCCTGACGTCGTCGGGCGAGATTCCGCCGTCAAGGTAAGGACCAGACAAATAAATCTTGGGGCCTGCGAGCCAGCCGCGATCAATCTGACGCTTGAGCTGAAGGTCCGCTTCCGGCCGTATAGAACCTGCCAATCGAATCGTAGTTACCCCATTTGCGAGGTAAAGGCGAGGAAAACTAAATCCCATCTCTTTGTATCCACCTGCGCCTCCGCGTACCGGATAGAAGAGATGGTCATGCATGCCGACCAGTCCCGGGAATCACAGAATACCCGGTAAAATCGAGGACCTTTGCATTGCGTGGAATCTCGACAGTGCCTGAATTTCCGACAGACTGAATTTTCCCGTTAGCGATCAATATGGTGCAGTCGTCCGTTGGCGCGACGCCAGTACCATCGATCAACCGGACGTGAGTAATCGCTAACGCAGGTTCCCTCCACTTGATAAAGGATTGAATGCCATATCCAGGCCAGCCAGGAAACAACGCGATCCATTCGGGGGCAGTGAAGATGAGGATGGCAAGAACTACAACGGTAACGAGAACGATGTTCCTTCGCGGCATGGCCGAGTTTATAAGCCTCTGTTACGTACCGTTTAATTAACTCATGCGGGACCATTCTATATCGAAACCACAACGATGCCGCAGAGAAACAACGTGCAGCGCGGTCGCTTGACCGCGGTGGGCGCGGCAGCTAGGATTTAGCGCACCATGCCCGAAGAGAATTCACCGGTCGGACAGACGTTTTCTCAGTACAAAGTGCTCCGCAAAATCGGCAGCGGTGGCATGGGTGTGGTGTATGAAGCCGAGGATTCGCGGCTCGGGCGGAAAGTCGCGGTAAAGTTTCTGCCGCACGAAATGGCGAGCGACGCCCAACTCCTGGAACGATTCCAGCGAGAAGCGCGTGCGGCATCCGCACTGAATCATCCAAACATTTGCACGATTCACGCGATCGAACAGCACGAGCGGCAGCATTTTATTGTGATGGAGTTGCTTGAGGGCCAGACGCTGGCGCAGCGTATAGGCGCGCAGAGTTTCGAAATCGAGAAATTGCTGCCATTAGCGATTCAGATTGCCGATGCCCTCGAGTCGGCACATGCCAAGGGAATCGTTCACAGAGATATCAAGCCCGCAAATATTTTTATCACCGGCCGCGGACAGGTGAAGATTCTGGATTTTGGACTGGCGAAAGTGGAAAAAGTGCAGCATGCTGCGGAAAGCACGTCATTTTCGTTCGACGACACGAACGCGGAAACCGGAGCGCTGACTTCGCCAGGGTCGGCTATCGGAACGATTATGTATATGTCGCCGGAACAAGCGCGCGGCGGGTTGGTTGATGCGCGCACCGATTTGTTTTCGCTGGGTACAGTGCTCTATCAGATGGCGACGGGCAGCCTGCCGTTTTCAGGCGACACATCTGCGGTCATCTTCGACTCCATTCTGAATCGCGAACCGCTGCCAGTGGACATGGTGAATTCCGGATTGCCGCGGGAGTTTGGAAGAATCATCGAGAAGACGCTCGAGAAGGACAGAAATCTTCGTTGCCAGTCTGCGACCGAATTAAAGACGGACCTGATCAGGCTTAAACGAGATCTCGAATCGGGGAAAAAAGCGGCAGCCGCGGCGACGGATTCAAAGTTCGGGGCTCAGAAAACGGGGCCAAAATCGCTGGCAGTGTTGTATTTCGAAAATCTTAGCGGCGTAAAAGAAGACGAATATTTGCGTGACGGAATCACGGAAGACATCATCACGGAACTTTCGAAAATCCGCGGGTTAAATACTTACTCCCGGCCGACTGTCTTGGCGTTTCGCGATAAGGCGGTGACGCCGGTGCAAATCGGCCAGCAATTGAAAGCCGCCTACGTGCTGACGGGGAGCTTAAGGAGATCGGGAAGCCGGCTCAGGATTAATACGCAGTTGGTGGATACGCACACGGATTTTCCGCTGTGGTCTGAGCGGTACGACCGCGAAATGAAGGATGTTTTCGAAGTGCAGGACGAAATCGCGCGGAAAATTGCCGAAGCTCTGCGCGTGACATTGTCACCGCAGGAATTGGAAGCGCTGGCGGTAAAACCGACGGAGAATTTGCAGGCATACGATTTATATCTGCGCGGAAAGCGATATGCTCGGCGGCAGACGAGGCAAGATCTGGAATTTGCGTTGCAGATGTTCGAGAGCGCCGTGGCGATGGATCCGAGTTTTGCTTTGGCGTACGCATCGTGCGCAAATGCGTGCGCGATGTTTTATTGCAACTACAGCCGCGACGAGATCTGGGTTGAGCGCGCAAGAAACGCTTCCGGCCATGCAGTCAACCTACGCTGGGATTTGCCCGACGTGCAGGTGAGCCAGGCCTGGGTGCTGTACGCGACCGACTTACACGATGAAGCTGTGCGCATGGTGCGTAAGGCAATTGAGCGAAAGCGGGATTGCGAGGGCGCGTTCTATCTATTGTGCAGGGCACTATTTTCGGCGGGAAGATTCCAGGAAGTTGTAGACATTATGGAAACGGCGCTGGAAGCGAGCGGCGAAGATTATAACGTGTATGTGCCAATCGCGAATTCGCTGGGGGCACTTGGGAAACGCGAAGCGTACTTGAATCTGCTGCAGCGTCGGATGAGCGCTCTGGAAAATCATTTGAAACATGTGCCGGAGGATGCGCGTGCGCGGATTCTTCTAGGAAGCGATTACGCGGAAATCGGTCGAGTGGACGATGCGCTGAAGGAATTGAATCTTGCGATGACTCTGCGCGCAAACGAAGCATCGATTCTGTACAACGCAGCATGCCTGTACGCGATGCTCAAGAGGAAACCGGACGCATTAGAAGCTCTTAAAAAAGCGTGGGAAGCAGGCTTTCGCGACGTTAGCCACGCCCGGCGAGACCCGGACCTGGCGTTGCTACACGGTGAAGCGGAGTTCGAAGAAATGTATCCCGAGAAAGACATGGCCGGATCGAACCTGCACAATCCGTAGCGATGCTGGACCGGACTTTTCAGAATGCACGCGATTTTCTCTCAAAATATTTGCCGCAGACGCGGCTAATCCCTGGTGGTTCGCTCAGCAGTTCTTCCGATCGAAGCGTTTATCTGAAGCTTGAAAACGAGCTCCCGACCGGCTCGTTCAAAGTTCGTGGCGCGCTATACGCTCTCGGGCTGCAAATGCAGCGAAGAAATGTGAGCGAAGTAGTTGCATCAAGCACAGGAAACCACGGAGCGGCCGTGGCGTACGCGGCGGGACTACTTGGTGTGAAAGCGCGAATTTTTCTGCCGGAAAAAAGCAATCCGGTGAAGCGCGCAAATATTGCGAGACTCGGCGCGGAGATCGTTGAAAGAGGAAGCGCTGATTTGGCGGCGGCATTTGAGGCGGCGGCTGAGTACGCGCAAGCACAGGGTGCATTTTTTCTGAATGATGCAACGGACCCGGATCTTCCCGCGGGACCGGGCACGATTGCTTGCGAGATCCTGCGGAAGTTGCCGGAAGTGGACGCGATTTATGTGCCGATGGGGGATACGGCGTTAATTCGCGGAGTCGCGGCTGCGGCGAAACAGACTTCGAGCAAAGTGAAAATCGTCGGTGTGCAGAGCGCACGCGCTCCGTCGTATTTTTTGTCGTGGAAAGAAGGGCGTGCGATAGAGACCCAAACGTGCGACACCATCGCAGACGGGCTAGCGACGCGAACGCCTGTCGCTGCGAACGTCGAGGCGATCCGTGAATTGGTCGATGAGATCGTGCTGGTAAGTGAAGACGAGATGTTGAACGCTATCCGCCGGCTGCTGATCAATGAACATGTTGTTGCCGAGCCTGCGGGAGCCGCCACGACGGCGGCATTTCTGAAATCGCGGGATGAACGGAGTAAGAACGTCGTGCTGTTGCTGACTGGTGCCAATATTTCTCCGGAAGTACTGCGGCAAGCTGCAACAAGTGAGCTGCCTGTCGTTCCGTGATGCTGTCTCCTGACAGATCAAAATATCCCAGTCGATGACGCGGAAAGGTCCTTACCCGATTCGGCGAGTTTAAGAATGAGAACTTGTCCGCTTGAATGGAATGACCCGCCGGTGGCGGTTTTCGCTTCCTTCATCGGGTTTTCGGGAAGAAAGTGGACGACTTCGGCGACGAGTCCGGTGCTGGTAAGAGTTTTTTCGACATAATCGCGCTCCAGATCGATATCCGGATCAATTTTATGCGTGACGCCGTTGTTACGCTGATCGCGCTCGAAACCAACATCGTGAGTCGCGGCGCCGACCCAGAGCGTTTCGCCGTTCACGGTGAAGGGCGCCTTCCAGAGGCGCAGGTGATTGCGAGAAGCGACGACGCTGATGGGCTCGGCGTGCGCCCAGCCGTAATCCTGAGGCCGGCCGAAAAGATAGAGTTGGCTCATCGGCATCGTGAGGTAAGACTCTTTCGAGAGGCTGACAATCAGGCCGTGGAGCACGGTACCTTTCACATCTGCATCGACTTTGACCCAGCCAGCGGCGCTGAAGACGCGCTGCATGACGGCTTCCGGGCCAAGAATCATGAAGTTCACCATGTCGCCGGGATTGCCATCTTTGTCGGCGATGCGGCGAGGGATTCGTCCGAAAAGCGAATTGTCGATGCCGGGGAGCGCGGTGACGGACTTCGCGATCGCAAGAGTCGCTCCAGAAGTAGGGTCAGCAGAGTAGACGTCAATGTGCACGGTGTAGGAGCCTTCGCCGGTGTCGTTATCGGATTGATTGATGCCGATGCTCAAATGGCCGGAGATCGGCGAGACCACGTCGTGCGACGCGCCGATAAGAAAAGGTTGCGCAACATCTCCGTCTCCGATGCGGCCGACTAAAGAGCCGCGTCCGGCAGCATTGAAAGGAAGAATGCGCAGGAGATCTTTGAAGCCGCGCGGCAGACCTTCGGGGCCATTGTCGTCCTTTGCGTCCGTGTAACGCAATTTGCCGTTTGCAGTGACCAGAACATGCTCACCGGGCGAAACGTTGATGCCGGTATCGGTCCAGGTGGAGTCGCCCTTTAGCGTGAAGTCCTTGGAAAGACGTTTCTTTCCGGCTGGCGCGGCAATGGACGAAGCGGGCTGCGTTTTCGGGGCGGTCTGCGCGTTGGTCAGTTGCTGAGGTGGCGGGACATCGCCTTGTAGTTGCGCTCGCGTTGACGCGGGACAAAAGTTTCCCAGCAAGCCGAAAAAAACAATCGCTGCACCAAGCTGGAAACGAACGGTTTGCATGATCCGAGCCATCCTACCGGGGTTGACAGGCATCTTCACTTTAAGCAGATGCGCCGCATCCAGGCAAGAGTTGCCGTACTGACAGGCAGGGCCCATTTCTTGACTCGAATGTGGGGCGCTTGTAAATTGAACTGCGGCTCGCATGCAGGATATTTGCGCAGAACAGCGTGGCCACGGACAATTTCGCGACCAATCGAATGAGAAAATTTTTGTGGACTCCAGGTATTTTCTTGTGCGCAGGGCTACTGTTGCCCAGCTTTGCAAGCAGCCAGCAACGCCCACCGTCTCGAAAACCTCAAGCTGCGCCAGTAACTACGGTCACTGTCGATGGCAATGAGGCCATGTTCACCACGATGTGCGCGCTGCTCGCTTCCGGATTCGAAGCGGACGTCAGCGCGACGAACTGGTCGCCGATGCGCGCGCAGCTTCGCGACAGGCTGCAGCACCAACAGGGACCGGCCGTCGAGGTGATGCGAAATTTCTATAAACAGCACGAATTGGCGGACGCCGGCCAAATGCTTTCGCGCTATATCTGGTTTGGGCTGGTGAGCGGCCCGGCGCCGAAGTTCGAACCGATTCTGCGGCGGGACGAACTGCCTCCCGAAGTTATTGCACTCGAAGGATTCCCGGAGATTCTTTCGAACTATTATAAGGAACAGAAAATCGGGGAGCTGTGGCGGCAAGTTCAACCGGTTTACAACCGCGAGATTGAACAGATGCACGATTCGGTTTCGCAAGTCGTTTTTGTGGCGACCGGTTACTTGCGCGAAATTCTGGATCCGACCAGCCCTCGCTCATTCACCATCATCGTGGAGCCGCTTGTCGGCCGCATCACCAACGTGCGGAATTTTGGCGATCACTATTCACTGGTGGTAAGCGGCTCCGGCCAGGTTCCGCTGGACACTGTCCGCCATGCGTTTTTGCATTTCTTGCTGGATCCCTTGCCGCTGCAGTATTCGCACGTGATTGCCGTCAAGCTGCCGCTGTTTGAAACCGCTGCCGCTGCTCCGCGGCTTGATCCTGACTTAAAGGACGATTTTCCGTCGTATGTCGCCGAGTGCACCGTTCGGGCCGTTGAGCTGAAGCTGAAGCGGATGTCTCCCGGCGAACGCGAATCAGCAATGGATATCGCCGACGCGGATGGTTATGTGTTCGTTCGGCCATTATTTGCCGCTCTTGCAAAGTTCGAGCAGTCTGAACCTGGGATGAAGTTGTACTTTCCCGACCTGGTGCGTTCGATCGATCTGGCAGCGGAAAGAAAAAGAATCGCCACCATCAAGTTTGCGCCGCGTGGAACAAAAACGAACGCGGCCGAGGCGGAAGTCTTAGCCCATCACAAAGCTGTTGCGCCCACGACAATTCCAAATGACGCGGAAGCGATAGCTGCGCTGACGGAAGGAGAACGACGCATTGCGGAGAAAAATCCGCGCGCCGCAGAGGCTTCGTTTCAAAAAGTGCTGGTGAAATATCCAGATCAGCCGCGGGCACTGTTTGGACTTGGAGTCGTCGCGATGATGGAGCAGGATGGCGTCCGCGCAAAGGAAGTTTTTGGACGGTTGACGAGCGGCGAACACGCGGCGACACAGGATCCTCTGGTGCTCGCGTGGTCTCACGTTCATCTGGGAACGATCTACGACATCGAGGGCCAGCCGGAGCGCGCGAAGTCAGAATATCACGCCGCTCTTGCCGTGGATGGTGCGCCGGAAAAGGCGAAGCAGGCGGCGACAAAAGCGCTAAGCGCGATGGGCGGAACGAAAAGTCCGGAACGGCCGTAAGCCCTTTGAGGACCTGCCCGGGTCGCGCCGAAAATGTGTATCATAAAGTGGTAGACCAGCCACAGGGTGTCCAACAATCAAAAGGAGAAGCACGATGAGCAGTAAGAACAGAATTGCGACGACAGCCATCCTGCTGGCAGGATGCCTCACCGCATTTGCAGCGACTGCATTCGCGCAGAGCAGCCAGAATCAGCAGGGTGGCCAGAACCAGCCTGGACAGCAAACCAATAAACAGCAGAAACCCGCCGAGTCCGGCAGCTCGCTCGACATCCCTAGCTCGCAGCCGCCGGCGAACGCCGAGGAAGATGCAGCAGTGAAGGCGTTTCAGGCGATGCCGAACACGGATCTTCAAAAGAAAATCGCCGCGGGCGAGGACTTTTTGAAGAAATACCCGGAAAGCCGGTATCGTCCGGTTGTGTATTCCGCGCTGACGTTTGACTACATTCAGAGTGGCAAGGCCGACAAGGCGTTCGAGATTGGCGACAAGGAAGTTGCGCTGAAACCGGATGATGTTCAGACGATGGCGATTCTCAGCCAGACCATTCCGCGCGCGATAAACGCCAGCACTCCGGAGCCCGAGAAGCAGCTCGCCAAGGCCGAGACTTACGGTAAGCGAGCACTTGAAATCACGCCAACGATTACCAAGCCGGAAGGCATGGCGGACCAAAACTTCAACGCAGCAAAGAACGCCACGCTGGCGATGGCACACAGTGGGCTGGGACTTGTCTATTTTCGGCGTGGCAAATATAACGATGCAATTCCGGAGCTGGAGCAATCCGTGAAGATTGACCCGAACCCAACGCCCGATCCCGTAAATTTGTATGTTCTGGGCATGTCAAACCAGAAAGCTTCACACTATGAAGAAGCAGCGGCTGTTTTCACTAAGTGCGCCGCAATCACCAGCGGCTTGCAGGCCGTATGCAAAAACGGGGCGGAAGAGGCAAAAAAACAGAGTTCGACGCAATTGAGTTCGCCGAAGTAAAATCTGCCCGCACCCAGCAGCAGGCTCGCATGACGCATAACGAAGACGATGAACTGCAGGAGCGGTTGGGTTATCGCTTTCGCGATCCGGAATTGCTCACTAGGGCGTTAACGCACAGCTCCGCGATCCCAGAACTGCGTGCCGCGGCGGAAGCGTGCGGTGGAAATTCGTCCGGAATGCAGGATAACGAGCGGCTGGAGTTTCTGGGTGATGCGGTGCTCGATCTCCTTGCAAGCGAATATTTGGTGGGAAAGTTTCCGGACTGGAGCGAAGGTCAGTTGTCGCGTAGCCGGGCGTACCTGGTAAACGCGCAGGCGCTTGTGGAGGCGGCGCGGCGCTTAGGAATCGGTGAATTTTTGCGGCTAGGGCGAGGCGAAGAGAAAACCGGCGGACGCGAGAAAGCGGCAATCGTCGCGGACGCGCTTGAAGCCATTGTGGGTGCGATTTTTCTGGATTCCGGACTGGATGCCGCCAGAGACTTGCTTCGGCGGCTGCTCTTTGAGTTTGCGCTGGAAGGCGGGGGCGCGCATATTGCGGATTCCGATCGCAAATCGGCGCTGCAGGAATTTTTGCAAGGCCGCGGACGGCCGCCTGCTGAGTACCGGCTGGCGCGCGAAGAAGGACCTGACCACCAAAAGCTTTTCCACATTGAGGTCTGGTCGCTTGGCGAATGCCTGGCAAGCGGCGACGGAAGTACCAAGAAAGAAGCGGAGCAGAAGGCTGCGCGTGCCGCTCTGGAACGCCTGGAACATGCGGGCACGCGAGATTAATCCTGGATGACGGAAAGCCCCACACACGAGCAGCCGACCACGCATCAGACCCACCGCGACAGCACGACGATTTCTGAATATCTGGAATCGCTGCTGGTTACAGTGATCCTTGCGCTTTTTGGCACTACTTTCGTGGTGCAAGCATTCAAGATTCCTTCGCCTTCCATGGAAAAGACGTTGCTGGTAGGCGATCACCTGCTGGTTAACAAATTTGTTTTCGGCGGCACTGGAGCGTGGTACGAGAAATTCCTTCCATATCGCGCCCTCAAACGTGGAGACATCATCGTTTTCAAATTTCCATATGCGGATCATCAGCACTTCGTGAAGCGCGTGATTGGGCTTCCGGGTGATCACCTGAAGCTCGTGGATCAGCAGATGTACGTCAATGGCAAACTGTTGAATGAGCCTTACGTCGTGCACGATTCCGCCGCGGGCTACGACCCGCTGAACTATTCGTTTCCTCCAGCTGGCAATCCTCTCTATAGCTCTCCTGTGGAACCAGAATGGGCTCACAACATTCGAAAGTATATTCAGGGCGACGAACTTGTCGTTCCATCCGGAAGATATTTTGCTATGGGCGACAATCGTGACCACAGCCTTGACAGCCGCTACTGGGGTTTTGTTGACCGCAATGCCATCATGGGCCGCCCGTTCTTGATTTATTGGTCGGTGAACGCGACTTCGGCTGACTACGGGCAATCGACTTTTGCACAGCGCCTGCGCGCCGTGTTTGATACCCTGGCGCACTTGCCCGCCCGCACACGCTGGAGCCGGATGCTCCATACTGTTCATTAGCCAGGCCCGTTGAGCTGAGCGATTTCGCAATCCGCAATTGCTACCAATTTGCGGCGGAGTCTGCGAAAATTTTGCGGCATCAGGCGGCTTCTTAAGACTCGTCGGCGAAATTGCAGTGAACAGCTTACGCAAATGGTGGAAACCGGGACTCGCGCTCTTGCTGGCATTGGTCGCCGTGCAGGAAGGCGTCTCCTGGCTCGTGCGGACCGCTCGTGTGCGAGCTTTTCTCACCACACAGCTGCGGAGTTCATTCGGACGAGACGTGGAAGTGCGGCAATTTTCCGCCAGTCTGTTCCCCAGCCCACGGCTTGATGCTTATGGGGTAAGCGTCGGCGAAGACCCAGGATTCGGCCAGGAGTATTTTCTTCGTGCGGAACGACTCTCAGCGGGTTTGCGCTGGATCGGACTTTTGCGCGGAAGATTCGAACTGGGTACGTTGCAGCTGGAGCGTCCGAGTCTGATCCTTGTGCGCGATCAAGAAGGCCGATGGAACCTTGAGCGCTGGTTGCCGGCGGCTACAGTAACCCGGGCCGCATCCGCGAACCCTGGCGCGCGCGCGCCTTCCGCGTACCACTTGCAGAGAATTGACATCAACGACGGCCGCATCAATTTTAAACTTGGTGACAATAAGACCTCCTTTGCATTTCTTCAAGTTGAGGGGACTGTCGAACAGACTGCTGTAGGACGTTGGAGTCTGGATTTAACCGCGGAGCCGTGGCGCAGTGGCGTTCCTCTTCAGCTTGCGGGCACGGTCAGAGTTCGAGGTGACGTCGCGGGAACATCCGCGCGATTGCAGCCGGCGCATTTTCAAATCAGTTGGGCGAAGTGTTCGCTCGCGGACGTGTTTCGCCTGATTGGCGGGCGTGATTTTGGCGTTCGCGGTCTGTTTGCGGCGGAAGCGAGTGCCGCGAGTACCAACGCTTTGCTTCCAGGGACTAAAAATGTGGCGCCCGGCGATTGGACTTTTGCTGTTCGCGCCCGCGCATCGGGAATTCATCGTTGGGATTTGACCGAGCGTGACGACAATCCACGTCTTGGAATTCGCGTAAACGGGCGGTGGAATCCTGGTGCCAGCACGATGGATGCCGACGAATTGGTCGTTGAGAGTCCACGTTCAAATTTGCGCGGTACCGCCTCGCTGAAGAATGTCGCGGAATCCAGTTTGGAAGTACGTATGGATTCGGCTGGCATTCAGGCTGCCGATCTTCTTGACTGGTATCGCGCGTTTCGCCCAGCAGTTGCGGAAGAAATCCGCGCAACGCAGTATTTCACCGGAGCTGCGAATTTTCGTGGCTGGCCACTTTCATTGAACGAACTGGCGTTTTCAAGTCCCGGCGGACGCTGGACCGTTCCAGGATTCACGGGATCGGTTGAAGTGCGCGCTATGCGCGGCGGAACGCAGAAACAGAAATTGGTCATCGAACCCTTTGGCGTAAGCATTCCCACTGGCAGAACTGTTTCTTCGAACGCAAGGATTGTGTCCGCACCCGGCAATGTTTCTGGCGGAAGCCTCGTTGGGGCTACTGCCAATCTCTCGCTCGTTCACGATTTTGATGCGAAAGCTGGAGGTATTCGTATCGAAGGACAAGCCGCACGAATCCAGGATATTTTCAGCCTTGCGAACGCCTTTGGTCGGCCGTTGCAAAATGGTTGGGAGCTACGCGGGAAAGCAGGTGCCGATTTGCATTGGGACTGGAGCGCGGGGAGCGTCCCCGCTTGGAACGGCCGCGCTGACGTCTCGCAAGCGATGTTGCAAGTGGCGGGTCTGAACCAGCCGGTGCAGCTTGAAAATCTGCGCGCCGAATGGCGAAACGCGGTTCGGAAATTTACGTTGGGGAAAGTTGTTGCGTTCGGAGCTACTTGGTCCGGTTCGGTGGAACAGCCGAGGATCCTACCGAGCGATTTTGGCGAGACCGAAATTGCTCCTTGGACCTTTCAATTGCAGGCGGATCATCTAGACGCAGCAGAACTCGACCGCTGGATCGGCCCACGTGCGCGGCCCGGCTGGTTACAGCGCTTGCTGCCGCCCGCACTTGGTGGCATGCCAGCGCCGGAACCGCGCAGCATCGTGTTGCGGCGTATTCGTGCTTCCGGCGATCTGCGAGTGGATGAATTGACGATTGAGAAGATCAAGCTGAAGCAATTTCGCGCGCAGGCAAAAGTCGACGCGCTGAAGCTCAGCATGCGCAATGTTCAGGCGCAATGGTCGGGCGGGCAGGTAACTGGCAGTGCGGATGCTGCATTTTCCGCAAAACCGCTATACGACATTGCTGCTTCCTTCGACCGAATTTCAATCTCGCAAACTCCGTGGCTCGCGCAGCTTTCCGACCGCTTGGCGGGTACGGCTTACGGTCGTCTCGAACTTCACGCGGCAGGAATCGGCCGGGAAGCTCTGCTCGGTGGTCTTGACGGCAAGGGCGAAATTCACTTAGCCAACGTGGAACTGCGGGGATGGGACATCGCGGGGACAATGGCGCTGGGGGAATGGAAAACCGGGACTTCACGCTGGACCGCTGGTGCGGGCACTTTTCACCTGAGCGATGGTGGATTTGATTTGAACAGTCTGCGCTTGGCCTCCCCGGCGGGCGAATTTTTGTTGAAAGGCAGCGTCAGTTTTTCTGAAGATGCCGACCTCACCGCGGAAAGTCACCTGACCGGCCGCAACGCGCGGGTGGAGAACACCGTTCGCTTCATGCAGATTTCCGGCCCGCTCGCTGAACCAAAAGTTTCGCTTGAAAAAGCCACTGCACAACAACCGGGGGATTGAAGGAGAACGATGCAAACTCAGCCGCGCATCAAAAGATTGACCGCAGTAATAGTCACCGCATTTGCTGTCGCGCTCTTCTTTCTAGTCGTGCCTATGCGCGCGCAACAATCGTTTACGTTGGAACAAGTTTTGAGTGTGCCGTTTCCCAGCGATTTGACCGCTGCGAAATCCGCGCCTCGCATTGCATGGGTGCTTGACGAAAAGGGCAAGCGAAATATTTATGTTGCCGAAGCGCCGGACTTCAAAGCGCGGCGCCTTACTTCGTACATGGAAGAAGACGGACAGGAATTGTCGGCGCTGCAGTTTTCGGCTGATGCCAACACAATTGTGTACACGCGCGGCGGAGGTAAGAATCGCACCGGCCAATCGCCCAATCCCACCAGCAATCCCGCCGGCGCCGAAGAAGCCGTATTTCAGATTTCGTGGCGCGGTGGAGACCCGCAAAAAATCGATGCGGGTCACGGCGGCGAAATCTCCAACAAAGGAATTTGTGCCTATTTGCGCGACGGCGAATTATGGCTCGCGCCGTTGGACGGCAAGGAAAAGCCGGTACAACTTTTCGTTCGTGGCGCCAACGCTGAACATCACTGGTCGACTGACGGCAGCAAACTTGCCTTCGTTTCTGGACGGGGCGATCACAGCTTCATCGGCATCTACGATGTAAGTAGTAAGACCGTTCGGTTCGTCGCGGCAAGTGTGGACACCGATTCGAATCCCCAATGGTCCGCCGATGGTAAGCAGTTGGCGTTCATCCGCAGACCGGCAGTTCCACGTGACACGCCTGAAGGTTATTTCATCGAACCGGATCGCCCGCATCCTTGGACGATTTGGGTGGCTGATGTCGCGACGCTGAATGCTAAAGAGATTTGGCACAGTGGCCGGGAACTGCAGGATTCCTTCCCCTACATGGCGAACGATACAGGCGGTGGTGTGATCCACTGGGCCGCTGACAACAAAATTGTATTCGCGAGCGAGCAGGATGGCTGGCAGCATCTTTACTCTTTGCCGGTAGCGGGCGGCACGCCAAAACTTCTAACTCCTGGAAGTTGCGAAGTCGAGCAGTGGTCCTTCAGCCTTGAGGGAAAGACTATCTTCTTCAATTCGAATTGCAACGACGTTGACCGGCGCCATTTGTGGAGCGTGACCACGGCCGGTGATGCCCCGCAACAAATAAGCAATGGACAGGGAATTGAATGGCGGCCAACCGCGATTCCCGCTACGGATTCGTTGGTCTATCTTGCCTCCGACGCTCAGCACACGGCTCGGACGCTTGTAAGGCGCATCGCGGATTCTCGCGCCGTGCCGCAACCGCTCGCTGTGGAAACGTGGCCTGCAGATTTTCCCGCTGACAGACTCGTCGTACCACAACAAATTGTTTTTAAGTCTGCCGACGGTCTCGACATTCATGGCCAACTCTTCCTGCCCAAAGATCTAAGACCCGGGGAAAAGCGTCCAGGCATTCTCTTCTTTCACGGTGGCTCGATGCGCCAAATGTTACTTGGCTGGCATTACATGTATTACTACTCAAATTCCTACGCCATGAACCAGTATCTTGCGAGTCGTGGCTACGTCGTCCTCTCCGTGAACTATCGCAGCGGCATCGGATACGGCCGCGCTTTTCGCGAGGCTCCCGGCCGTGCTGGACGAGGTGCCAGCGAATATCAGGATGTAGTCGCCGCCGGAAAATATCTGCAGGCGCGCGCTGACGTGAACCCCGCGCGTATCGGCCTGTGGGGTGGCAGTTACGGCGGTTATCTCACCGCGCTCGGCCTTGCGCGAAATTCTGATCTCTTCGCGGCGGGTGTCGATCTTCACGGCGTGCACGATTGGCCCACCGACAATTGGGACGGCAAAAATATCCCGCCGGAGCTCACCAAGCTCGCGCACGATTCTTCTCCCGTGACATCTGTCGACAGTTGGAAATCGCCTGTGCTCTTCATTCACGGCGATGACGATCGCAACGTTTACTTTGCTCAGACGGTGGACCTCGTCGCGCGGCTGCGCGAGCGTGGTATTCACATCGAGCAGCTCGTCTTTCCTGACGAGATCCACGATTTTTTGCTCCATCAGTCGTGGAGCAAGGCATATCACGCGGCCAGCGATTTCTTTGACCGCACGCTCGCCGCTCCCATGGGGCGTTAGCGTATGGCGTCCTCGGATCTCACGTTTTCGGTCCGGATTGAGCCCGTGCCGTGAGCCGCCTTTGCGTGTCTGCACGTCTATTTTTGTCCGGAACCCTTCTTGCACTCGCGGTCCCTCCGTCCTTTTCTCAGCGAACTCGACTCGCTCCTCAATTGCACACGGGGCAGACATTTTTCTATCGCATCGATTTCAGCAGTTCGCGCAACGTGAAAACGGAAAGCCGCGTCGCATCCCCGCAGCTCCCAGTGGCGGCAAACGTCAGTGCTTCCGGTCTTCTCCAAGTTGAAATTACCGAAGTCACCGCTGCCGGATTCCGTCTGAAGACTTATTATTCCGAGCGCCAGCCAACGTCTTCGTCTCGGCAGTCTGTCGCAGCTCCTACTGCCGACAAATCGGTTGAAGTCTTCGTCGCTGCCAATGGCTCAGCATCCCAAATTAGGGGATTTGATCAACTGTCTCCCGTGCAGCAATTTGCCTGGAACGATTGGCTCGGCCGATTCACTTCGTCCTGGGCGTTTCCCAAAAAAGGCGTGACCGCCGGTCGAAAATGGGAAGTCGTCGAGCTGGAAACCGCGCCTTCGCCGATCGCGGGCCTGACCTGGACAAAAAAATATCACTATGTCCGCGACGAGCCTTGCGGACTCTACGATCAGCCACCAAATGCCAATTCAAAACAATCTGCGTCGAGCTCACAACTCTGCGCGGTTGTGCTGGTCCGCGCCACGCTACATCAAAAGTCTTCTGCCAGGAGCGCCACTCCCGAGGACTACAAGCTCCGCGACCTGAAGACACGGGGAATCGCGACGGGCCAAAACGAAACCATCCTTTACATCTCGCGTTCTACCGGCCTTCTCATTCGCTCCACCGAGGACGCTCAACAACTCATGGACGCGATCGTTGCACTCACCGACGGTACAAATCAGGTCCACTACAGTCTTAACGCGAAAAGCCATTCGCAGATTTTCCTGGTTCCCGATTCACCGCAGGAATCACATTGAAACCATCGCTCAATCGCAATCGACGCCCGGGAGCCAAACGAAAAAACGTAAACTCGCCAGCCGCGCTATAATGAAAGTTTGTGCATACCTCATTGGAGCGGCAGGAGAAGCCCTTCATGACTTTCAAACTCAAGAGCGCGTACCAGCCTCGCGGAGACCAACCCGCGGCGATCAGTCAACTTCTTCGCGGCGTCGAAGCTGGAGACAAGCACCAGGTTCTGCTCGGCGTCACCGGTTCCGGCAAGACATTCGCCATGGCTAAAGTTATCGAAGCTTCGAATCGCCCTGCGCTGGTACTCGCGCACAACAAAACTCTTGCCGCGCAGCTCTATCACGAGTTCAAGTCCTTTTTCCCCGAAAACGCCGTCGAATATTTCGTCAGCTACTACGACTTTTATCAGCCGGAAGCCTACGTCCCCGCCGCCGACGTTTACATTGAAAAAGAATCTACCATCAACGACGAACTCGATAAGCTCCGCATGAGCGCAACGCGCTCGCTCTTTGAACGCCGCGACGTCATTATCGTCGCTTCGGTAAGTTGTATTTACGGCCTCGGCTCACCTGAAGCCTATTACGGCATGCTGGTCATGCTCGAAAAGGGCCATCAGACCACGCGCGAAGCCCTGCTTCGTCGCTTTGTGGATATTCAATACGAGCGCAGCGAAGATTTGCGCCGCGGAACATTTCGCGTGCGTGGCGACATCCTGGAAATTTATCCGACCTACGAAGACCAGGCCTATCGCATCGAAATGTGGGGCGACCAGATTGACACTCTCCGTCAGATTGATCCGGTAACTGGAGAGGTTCGCCCAGGCCAGCAGGATTTGTCGCGTGTTCCCATCTACCCGAAAACGCACTACGCCATGCCGCAGGATCAGCGCGAGCGCGCCATCGTCACCATCCAGGAAGAGCTCGGCTGGTGGAAAAAAGAACTCGAGAAGCAGGGAAAATTTGTTGAAGCGCAGCGTTTGACGCAACGTACGCTCTTCGACATTGAAATGATGCGAACGATTGGCTATTGCCACGGCATCGAAAATTACTCCCGCCACCTGAGTGGCCGTCTACCGGGCGAAGCGCCGCCCACATTGCTCGATTACGTTCCGCAGGACTATCTGCTTTTCGCGGACGAATCGCACCAGACCATTCCGCAAGTTCGCGGAATGTATCACGGTGATCGCGCGCGCAAGGAAACTCTGGTGAACTACGGTTTCCGCATGCCGTCGGCGCTCGATAATCGCCCGCTAACCTTTGAAGAATTCGAAAACCGTACAAACCAGGTCATCTACGTTTCCGCCACTCCAGGCCCTTACGAGCTCACGAAGTCAGGTGGCGTTTTTGTGGAGCAGGTGATTCGCCCCACCGGTCTGGTCGATCCCGAAGTGGAAATTCGTCCCGTGAAGGGCCAGGTCGACGATCTCCTCGAAGAAATCCGCATTCGCGCGGCCAAGAACGAGCGTGTTTTAGTCACGACTCTTACCAAGCGCATGGCTGAGGACCTGAGCGAATATTTCACGGAGATCGGCGTCCGCTGCCGTTACTTGCATTCTGAAATCGAAACGCTTGATCGCATCAAGATTCTGCGCGACCTGCGTCGCGGAGAATACGACGTCCTGATCGGAATCAATCTTTTACGCGAAGGCTTGGACCTTCCTGAAGTGTCGCTCGTCGCGATTCTCGACGCCGATAAAGAAGGCTATCTACGCAGCGCCACTTCTCTCATTCAGACCATGGGCCGTTGCGCTCGCCACGTTGAGGGCCGCGCCATCCTCTACGCAGACACACGCACACGTTCCATGAACGAGGCGATCTCCGAGACCAATCGTCGCCGCGAGAAGCAGGTCGCGTACAACAAGGAAAATGGCATCACGCCACAATCCATCATCAAAGGCGTTGATATGGACCTGGCAAGAATTGTCGAGGCGGACTACGTCTCGATTCCGCTTGATGCCACTGAACTCGATGCCGCGGTTGCTACGGCGCGGACGGAAACGGAAGTTGCCGAACTCCTCAGCAAACTCGAGTCTCAGATGCGCGAAGCCGCGAAGAAATTTGAGTTTGAAAAAGCCGCACAGCTTCGCGACCGCATACGCTCCATCAAAAATCAAGATCTGGCCGGTGTGTTTGGCCGGGAAACGACGGCGGCGCAAACCCCCGCGGATTAGCGCGCACCTCCGCATTTTTCGCGGCCGCCTTGTGAAGCGGGCGCCACTTTCCAGGCTTTCACGAACGACTCGATCCCGAGTCAGCCGCTCACACGATTCCGCGCCGCAGTTCGTCGAGCGGATAAAACGTGCCGCGCCAGACGATGCCACCCTGCAAAAGCGTCACGACCGTTGAACGCATGAGCATGTAACTGAAAATCGCGGCTCCGACGGGATGAGTGAACGCATAAAGCGGCGAGGCGCGCATCACCCACGCAGTTCCCGCGTGAAAACCCATCGCAATCATGACGCTCAGCAAAACAAGCGCCAACGTCCACCCGTGCACGAATGGCAGAGTGAGAAACGGCAGAATGCTGACGCAGAACAGTGCAGTAAGCTGCAGCGCCACAACCGAAATCTTGAATTCGGATCCCGCGAAAAAGTTCTTTGTCACTCCACGAACAATATTCTTGATTCCCGCATGCCAGCGGATGGAGACAAACCGCTGCGCGATCCCGACTCCTGAGTGAAATCCCGCTTGCTTTACAATTTTTCCGAGCTTCATATCGTCCACCACTTCCAAGGCCAGCCGTCGGTGCGTCCCACTCGCTTCATAGGCCAACCGCTTAACCAGTTGGAACGCGCCAATTCCGATGTAGGCGCGCGATCTCGGATCGGAAACAGCGCGCGGATTTGTTGCCAGGTGAAATCCCAACCCGAAAAACGTCAACACCGACCTTTCCCAGAAACCGTGCATTTCCACATCGCTCAGCAATGTCAGGTGATCGAGCTGCTTCGCATTCGCGAGAGTGATCGCGCGGCGAATCGCGTCGGGGCGAAAACGGACGTCCGCGTCAGTAAACAATAGCCACTCCCCGCACGATGCCTCGTAAGCACGTTGAAGTGCATGCGGTTTTCCCAACCAGCCTTCCGGCAGTGTTTCAACATTCACAATCTTCAATCGCGAATCATATTTCGCGCCGTTATGCAAAATCTGCGCCGTGCCGTCAGACGATCGGTCATTTACGGCAATAATTTCCAATCCGGGGTAGTCGATGTGCCGCAAACTTTCTAGCGCCTGCGGCAGCTTCCCCTCTTCATCTCGCGCCGCAACCAGAAGCGAGACTCGCGGACAATCCGCATCCGCGGCCGGGGATGAGTCTTTCAGCCAGGGTAGCTGCAAGGCGCCTATCGCGACACGAAGGCCGTGTGCAATCCAGAAAATCGCAATGAGCGTGAAGAATAAGAGGCCTGAGACATGCATGAATTGGTGTTCGAAGGTGCTGACACGGTATCCTAACACAGTGATGAAACTAGGAATTTCCATAGTAGGAGCAGGTCGCATCGGCCGCGCACTCGGCCGCCGGTTGCGTGAGCAGGGCTGGCGGATTCACTCCGTTGTCACCCGAAGCGAATCGACTGCTCGCCGCGCTGTCCGTTCTATTGGCGGCGGGTCGGCGCGTGGAGAATTATCACAGAGTATTTTCTCCGCGCCGGTTATTCTGATTGCCGTGCCGGAATCCGCCATCGCCGAGGTGGTGACCAGGCTCGCATCGTTAGGCGAAACGGAATTACGTGGAAAAATCGCGCTCCATACCAGTGGCGCGCTCAGTTCTGACGTTCTGGTAGGATTGCGTTCCATGGGTGCCGCCATCGGCTCGATTCATCCGTTGCAAACATTCAGTGGCATCGGAATTCCCGCGCTTGAGGGAAGAGTCTTCGCTATTGAAGGTGATGCTGCGGCGGTTCGTGTGGCGCGTAACATGACGAGAGTGCTGGGCGGCCAGCCCGTTCAACTCTCAGCCGCGAGTAAACCTCTTTATCATGCAGCAGCGGTCATGTCGGCCGGCCACGTCCTTGCCCTTCAGGAAACAGCAGTTCGGATTTTTGGCTCGCTTGGAATGAAGCGACAAGAAGCGCTGAAAGCCCTCTTGCCTCTTGCGCGGCAGGTGCTTGAAAATCTGGAGCGCGTTGGACCTCGCGCCGCGTGGACAGGTCCCCTCTCTCGCAGCGATTACGACGTGATCGCGCTGCACGAAGAAGCGCTAAAGAGTGCTCCGTCAGAGTATCTGGAAGCGTATCGGGCAGTGAACCGTCTTGCTGCTCGCGTCCTTGCGCGCGATGCGGACGGCGCAATCGGCGAGCTCTCAAGAATCTCAACAAAAAGTAGTTCACAATCTAAGGTCAGAGGGGCAAACGCGTGAAGCCATTGCAGATTCCTATCGAGCACAAAACTCTTGGAAACGGACTCCGCGTCGTGGTCGCACCAGACTCGACTGCTCCGGTAGTCACAGTGGGTGTCTACTACAAGATTGGATTTCGTCTTGAGCCGCAGGGGCGCAGCGGCTTCGCTCATCTTTTCGAGCACATGATGTTCCAGGGCTCGGAAAATGCGCCCAAAATGCAGCACATCAAGCTCGTCAATTCGAGCGGCGGCGTCTTGAATGGTTCCACAATGTATGATGTCACGAATTATTTCGAGGCGGTGCCTTCAAATGCCCTGGAACGCGTTCTGTGGCTCGAAGCTGACCGTATGCGCGCGCTCAAGGTCGATGACGAGAATCTCCGCAACCAGCGCGACGTTGTGAAAGAAGAAGTGCGCGTCAACGTAATGAATCAGCCCTACGGCGGCTTTCCATGGCTTGATATGCCACCTGTCGCGTTTCGCAATTGGGCGAACGCTCACAATTTTTACGGCGACTTCGCCGATCTGGACGCGGCAAGCCTGGCTGATGTCCAGACGTTTTTTCGCACGTACTACATTCCCAACAACGCCGTTTTGTTGATTCTTGGAGACGTCAATCTTGCGGAGGGATTTGCTCTCGCTGAAAGACATTTCGGCGATATTCCTGCCGGGCCGCCCCCGAAATTTGCCGATCCCTCGGAACCGAAGCAAACCGCAGAACGCCGCGGCGATGTCATCGAAAAATTTGGAACTTTACCTGCCATGGCCATTGGATACGTGATGCCTCCGCGCCGCACGCCTGAATGGTGCGCCATGGGTTTGCTCGATCAGGCGCTTCACGGTGGACGAGCCGGCCGCGTGTATCGCGAGCTGGTGCTCGAAAAGCAGATCGCGGTTGAAGCCGACGGCGGCATCGACGACGTGTTTGTTTATGACGGTCCTACGCAAATGACCACGCGCATTTTTCACAAGCCGGAAATTTCCGGCGAGAACACTCTCGCCGCATTCGATGAAATTATTCGCGAGGTTAAAGAAAAGGGAATCACCGCATCCGAACTGGACCAACTCAAGGTGAAGTGGCGCTCCGACTACTTCGCGACGCTCGAAGGCGGGCGCGGTGGCCATATGCCGAAATACGGCCTGATGCACTTGCTTGCGGGCTTCACGTTGTTTGACGGCGAGCCGCAACTCGTTAATACGATTCTCGACGGATTTCTTGCGGTCACAAAAGAACAAGTCCTGGCCGCGGCGCAAAACTATTTGTTGCCACAGAATCGCGCCATCGTTTTTCGCAAACCTCTGGAGAAATCCGCGCAGGAGGCGGCCTGATGGCTACTCAAGTTCAGCGGACAGCAAAGTCGATTCCCGCGCTCTCGGCGGAGCGCGAAGTGCACTGGCCAAAGCGAACGAAAACAAAACTCGCGAACGGCCTCGAGATTATTCTTCTCGAATCACACACAATTCCGAAAATTCACGGCGAGCTTTATCTTCGCTCTGGGAACGCAGCCGCAGCAGCGCGCGGAACCGCGCTTGCGGAAATGGCCGCGACAATGGTGCGCACCGGCACCACGAAACACACTAGTCGCGAAATCGAAGAGCATCTTCGCGGACTTGGTGCGGATCTCTCCGTCAGCGCCGGACAGGACACCAGCGCCATTTCGTTCGCTGGCCTGAGCGATTACGCCGAACCGTTGCTGCAGCTCGTCAATGAATTGGCCCGTGAGGCGGCATTTCCCGCGGGAGAATTTGAGCGCGAACGCCGGCAAAAACTCGAAGAAGTAAAACTGGAACGCACGCAACCCGGTTTTCTTGCAGGTGAACGGCTCCGCAAAGTGTTATTTGGTTCCCACCCTTACGCGCAGGTCTCTCCCAGCGAAGAACAGGTCTCCGCGTATACGCGCGAAGAGTTGCAATCTGTGTATCGCGATTTCTACACTCCAGAAAACGCAATATTAATACTCGTTGGCGATTTCGATCCAGCCGCGATGCAGAAAGCTGCAGAAAGAGCCTTCGGCGACTGGAGCGGCAGGAAACCCGCAATTCCAGAGAGCACGAAGCCTCCAGTTCCGAAAGGTAGGCGAGTGTACCTCGTGGATTTGCCAGGCTCGGTGCAAACGCAAATTCTTTGCGGCTGTCACGCTATTACTCGCAAACATCCCGACTGGATCAAACTCGGCCTTACCAACAGTTTGTACGGCGGAGCTTTCAATTCGCGGCTCGTGATGAATATCCGTGAAGATAAAGGCTATACTTACAGCCCGCGCAGCGGCGTGAATCCCTTGTGGCAGTACGGATATTTTTCGGTCTCCGCGGCGGTACGTAACGACGTTGTGGCCGCAGCGCTTACCGAAATCTTTTACGAAATCGACAAACTTCGCGCGCTTCCGGTTCCGGAGGCGGAGTTGCTCGACGCACAAAACTATCTGACCGGCGTTTTTTCCATGGGACTTGCTACGCAGAGCGGACTGCTTTCGCAAATTTCCACACTTGCGCTGAATGAACTTCCCGACGACTATCTCGAGACCTATCGTGGAAAGGTCCGCGCTCTAAAGCCGGAAGACGTTCTCACTGCCGCGAGAACCTACTTCGACTCTGCAAATATGCAAATCGTTGTCGTTGGCGACCGCAAACAAATCGAATCCCAGGCCGCCCTTTTTGGCGAATTGGAATTATTCACGGCATCTGGTTCGCGCACGGCCTAAAGCACCATTTCGTTGGCCGGACGTTTTCTTACTCTCCCAGGAGCTCGTTCGCAGTCTTATGGTCATTTTGCAAATTGCTTGAAAGCTGTTGTGCTTGTGCGTATGCCTGTTTGGCTTCCTCGGCGCGACCGTCGCGTTCCAGTGCCTTCGCGAGTAACAGGTAGCCCACACTCGTAGGTTCAACATTCATGGCATGCGCGAATTGTTTGGCGGCAAGTGAATAATTCCATCCTCTTTGCGCCAGCAATCCCGTGCCGACAAGCGCGATCGGCAGGTCCGGATTCAAGTGCAGCGCCGATTCAAAGTTCTCCTTGGCGTTTTTGTAGTCGCCAAGTCCCCGATAAATGGATCCGAGATTGGCGAACGCTGTCGCCCGAAGATTTGGTTCCGCCGCAAGCCGAAGCACGTTTTCGTAACGCTCAATCGCTTCCTTAGAGTTTCCTCGCGCTTGCGCGCACAGTCCCAGACCTTCCTGCGCGGGCATATCTTCCGGAAAGATTTCCACCGCCGATTGGAAATGTGCGCATGCTTGCGTGAACCGGCCGCGCTTCAGCAGATACTCTGCAAACGAATCATGCGCGACAAAGTTGCGCTCCGTGACCTGTAGCGTGTGAACCCACAAGCTCTCCGAGTTGCTCCAGAATTTAACTTGACGCCGCGCGAGCGCTCCGAAAACGATCAGAACCACCATGGCACTGACGGCCACAATCTTCTTAGTTTCAGCCTTTTCCCTCACCAACTCGGAAATTCCCCACACTGCCATGCAGAAAAGTCCAATGAACGGCAGATATGCATAGCGGTCCGCCATCGCTTGCGCTCCCACTTGCACAATTCCTATCATCGGCACTAGCGAGCCCAGAAACCAGAGCCATCCCACCGGCAGATACCGGCGGCGCCAGGCTAGCAGGACGATTGCTGCGATTAAGCCGAGCACGCATCCGGAAATCGCGACACTCAGAGCGCGAATTTCAGTCCCCGGGTGCGGATACATGGGAGCGAGGCGAACCGGCCAAATCAGCATTTCCAGATAGCGCGCATACGCCACCGCCGCGTTCTCAAGTCGAACTGGAATCGAGTACGCGGCAACAGTGTGCCCCGCGGCATTGGCCACCTGCACCGCGCCGCCTTGCGCTTGCGATTGCATCGTCAGCACTGCGCTGGCGATGGACAGAACAAGCAAAGGAATTTTCTCGATCCACAATCGCCCGAATGATCTCTGAACAGGATCAGAGTCACAGCCGCTCTGGCCGCTGCGGGAAGGCCATCGCTCTAGAGGCCAAAAATCCCAAAGCAACAGCAAGAATGGCAGAGTAATGATCTGCGGCTTCGCTGCCAAACCGAATACATAAGAAATCACCACGGCTAAATATCTGGTGGTGGACGGGTGTTGCGCGTATCTGCCGTACGCATAGAATGCGAACAGCAGAAACAAGGTGCTGAGAACATTTTTACGTTCGGATGCCCAGGCCACGGACTCGACATTTACCGGATGAATTGCAAATAAAGCTGCGACAAAAAAACTTTCCCAGTCGCGCTTCGTCGCGTTTTGTAACACAGCGAACAGTAGGGTTACGTTCAACGCGTGCAACAAAAAATTGACAGCGTGGTGTGCCGCCGGATTCAGATGAAAAAGTGAAATGTCTACAGCATGCGACGCCCACGTCAGGGGGTGCCAATTGCTGTCGTAATACGTTGTCGCAGCCCATTGAATTGTTTTCCACGTCAGTCCTGCTTGGATATGCGAGTTTTCCGTGATGTAGTTTGGGTCGTCAAAATTAACGAAGCCGCTGTGGAGAGTTGGAAAGTACACGGCAACAACGCCGAGAATTAACAATACGCAGAAAATTATTCTGCGGTGAGAAGAAAACGCCGAGTCACTGTGTAAATCGAAGACTAGCATTCATGTTGTGGGTATCCGCCGAGTCGTTTTTGAGTCGGCGGCGGAAAGGTAAATCGCACGGCGAGCTTTCAACCTGACTGCTTTCCGAAACGATCGTCTATTGTTGCATTAGGTAAGTACAGCCATCGGTGTGGCATGAAGACACGTTCAGAAACGAACCGGCCTGAGCCCAACCGAGACGATCTGCTTGGGACATAAGTTGAGATCTTTCGGCCGACTTTGTCGCCCTCAAGATGACAGGATTTTTGTATTCGCGTTCGTGATTGCACTCGTGGGTTCGCCAGATCATTGAAATCGTTTTTACTCAGAGCAGCTGGTGAGTTTCTTTTGGGTGCTCGATGCGGAGAGGAACCTGGTCGGCGATGCGGATGCCGTAGCCTTCGAGGGCGACAACTTTTTTCGGGTGATTGGTGAGAACACGAATATCTTTCAGGCCGAGGTCGATCAGGATTTGTGCGCCGATACCGCTTTCGTGCTGGACGAGGCGCTGGCGCGCTGGCGAACGATCGAGCTGTCCGCGTGCGTGAATGTGAATTTGCGGAAGAACGCCAGGCTCAGCGGCGGCTTCGATGCCAAAGCCGCGGCCTGTGTGGTGCAGATAGAGAAAAACGCCGCGATTCTCTTTGGCAATTGCGGCGAGCGAACGGGCAACCAGTTCGTGACAATCGCAGGCGACAGAACCGAAAACATCTCCGGTGAGGCAGTGGGAATGAACGCGCACAAGAGCTGGATCAGCACCGTCGAGTTCGCCGCGAATAAGCGCCACATGCTGATCGTGATCCACGTCGCTGGCGTAAGCGATCATGCGGAAATCGCCGAAGCTGGTAGGCAAAATAGTTTCCGCGACGCGGCGAACGTATCGCTCATGCTGCATGCGGTAGCGGATGAGTTCGGCGACCGTGAGCATTTTTAAATTGTGTTCACGGCAGAATTCGATGAGTTGCGGCACGCGGGACATGGTGCCGTCTTCATTCATGATTTCGCAGATGACTCCAGAATCGTTTAGGCCAGCGATGCGGGAGATATCGACGCTCGCCTCAGTTTGGCCAGCGCGTACGAGCACGCCGCCGTTGCGAGCGCGGAGCGGGAACATGTGTCCGGGACGGGCAAGGTCCTGGGGCTTGGTCTTCGGATCAATGGCCGTGAGGATGGTGATGGCGCGGTCGGACGCGCTAATGCCGGTGGTCACGCCCACGCGAGCATCGATGGCTTCGCAGAAAGCGGTGCCATGCACCGAGGTGTTGATTGGCGACATGAGCGGGAGGTGGAGCTCGTCGCAACGCTGCTCAGTGAGCGTGAGGCAGATGAGGCCGCGGCCGTACTTGGCCATGAAATTGATGGCTTCCGGAGTGATTTTTTCGGCGGCTATGGTGAGGTCGCCTTCGTTCTCGCGGTCTTCGTCGTCCACAAGGACGATCATGCGGCCGTTGCGGATTTCTTCGACGGCTTCTTCGACGGTGCAAAATGGTGATGTGTGTGTGTCAGTCATGAATTATGTCCGTGTTGATAAGAGAAAATATAGCGCATAGCAGGGTTGGAGACAAAACGGCGTCGGCGCTCGGTGGTAAGAGCAGCGGCACGGAGTTGGAAGCTTGAGGAGTTCGCCAAAAGTGGCAAATACAGGACTTGCAGGCGCAAGAATGAAAGGAATGCGAAAGGAGTGATCGTCGGGCATTGAAAAGAAGGGAGTTAGCGATGTAGTTTGGGAACAGCGAAGAGTACGGAGAAGTGGCAGCCGGTCTTGGACGTCGACGGACGAGCCGGAATGGCTGCGGATAGCGCAGCAGGTCAGTTAGGTAGGCTTTCACACCAAGCGTGGGCATGGGGGTGTAGGGAATCAAAGCATTCAGAAGTGAATGGGCGAAAATGGTATGGGAATGGGAGCTTTTGAGGGTCGAATAGGTGCCGGCCGAGGCGGTAACAATGTTGTGGATTCATCGGGGGCTGGGCAGTTCACGTCATTGGAGAAGTTTGCGCTGCCACGGACAGTGCAGTTCAGCCTGAAGTTTGTGTTCTAGGAAGTCGAAGCGGACGGACATTTCTCCGATTCTTATCGGAGGATAAATTCGATAGCGTGGAAGACCCCAGCGCCGATGAGAGCGGCACCAGGAATGGTGAGAATCCACGCCCAGACGATGCGGCGAGTGACACCCCAGCGAACGGCGGTGAGGCGGCGAGAAGCTCCTACACCGACGATGGCGCCAGTGATGGTGTGCGTGGTGCTGACGGGGATACCGAAAACGGCATTCATGACGAGGGTCAGGCCGCCGGCGGTTTCTGCGGCGAAACCGCCGAATGGAGTCAGTTTGGTGATGCGCTGGCCCATGGTCTTGATGATGCGCCATCCGCCGGCCATAGTGCCGCCGCCCATGGCGAGATGGCAGCAAATAATGACCCAGTAGGGAACGGCGAATGATTTCAGCAAGCCACCGGCGACGAGCGCCGTGGTGATGATACCCATGCCCTTCTGCGAATCGTTCGTGCCATGACCCAAGCTGAAAAGTGCGGCGGAGAGTAGCTGCAAGCTGCGGAAAACGCGGTCGACTTTCCGCGGCCGCTGGCGGTGAACGATCCAACTGGCGATTGTCGTGAGAATGATTGCCAGAAGCATTCCTACGACCGGCGATAAGAAAATAAAAATTACTGGCTTGATCCAGCCACTAACGATGAGGGCTTTGTACCCGGCATGCGCGACGGCGGCACCGCCGTAACCGCCGATCAAAGCGTGGGAAGAGCTCGTAGGCAGACCAAGAGTCAGGGTGATGAGATTCCAGGAAATTGCACCGAGCAGTCCCGCGAGGAGAACTTGTTGCGTGACCATCTCGATGTGAATCATGCCCTTACCAATGGTGCTGGCAACAGCCGTGCCGAAGACGAACGCGGCAATGAAGTTCCAGAAGGCTGCCCATGCGACGGCGCGCAGAGGAGTGAGGACCCGCGTGGAAACGACGGTGGCGATGGAGTTCGCGGCATCGTGCCATCCGTTGGAGAACTCAAAGAGGAGCGTAAGGGCGATAACAATTACGAGGAGAGAGAAGCTAGGCACTAGTGGAGACTCCGCAGAAAGAATCTAAGGCGGGAAAGAAGACGCGGCGGAGCGCGATTTCAGGTAATGACGCGATGAAGAGCATCAGGTGGCTCAAGCGGACTTTAGGATGACGCCTTCGATGACGTTGGCTACGTCCTCGCATTTGTCGACGGCAGTCTCAATGACTTCGAAGATTTCCTTCCATTTGATGATTTGGACCGAGTCTTTTTCTTCGTCGAAGAGCTGCGCGATCAACGTGCGGCAGAGGCGATCGCTTTCGTTTTCGTAGCGGTTGATTTCAATGCAGTGCTTGAGGGCTTGATCGGGCGTCTCGATAGCGTGAACGGCGGCTGAGACCTCGATCGTGGCAGAAACAAGCACTTTGACGAGATCGATGGTGCCTTCGCGGATGATGTTCACGCGATAGAGGACGAACCGGCTCGCGGCGGCGTCGATCAGGTCGATGACATCGTCGAGCTGGCTTGAGAGGGCATGAATGTCTTCGCGATCGAATGGGGTGATAAAAGTTTGATTGAGCTTGGTGAGGATGTCGTGGGTGATTTCGTCGCCCTGGTGCTCAATGGCCTTGATCGTTTGCACCTGTTCGGGCACGCCTGTGTAGTGCGAAAGCATTTGCTGAAGAGCTTTGGCTCCGACAACAATGTTTTCGGCTTGTTTTGCGAAAAGGCGAAAGAAACCCACTTCGCGCGGTAAAAGGCGCTGCAAAAGTCCAGGCATTTTGGCAACTCCCCCCTGAGGAGTCGATGAGCGAGGCGAGACGAGTCTAGCGAAGGAGAGGCGGGGAGGCAAGGAAGGACGAGGCGGTTGTCAGCAACCAGTTTCAGTATTCCGTCAGTTGAATAGCTCGCGGGGATATGCGTGCGAGCAGAAGAACCAGGAACCAGAGGGCGGCGGCGTAGAGGGCGTACCAGATGGCTTCTTGCAGCGGACTTACTGCGGGTGGGCTGAAGACTACGAGCGAACCCGTGGAACTGATGTGGATGAGCTGGGCGAGCGCGACGCTTTGTGTGCGTTCGTAGAACCAGGCGATCAGGACGCGTATGGCTGTCATGGCGGCTACGAAGGCCGCGAAGACGCGGGGAGGGCTTTGCCGTGAGGAGAGGCTGCGCCGAGGAAGTTGATCACAGGCGCATGCCAAAGGCCCCAGCACAGGCCGAGCATTGCGGCTGCGGGAAGAACGGCGAAGCGTTGGCGCAGTTTCGGATAAGCGAAACCCATCCAGCCGATTTCTTCGAGGAATCCGGCCAGGATTCCGAAAGTGACGCCGACCCAGAAGTGATTTGGTGCGTACACCGGTGAGACGAATGTTTTGAGGCACAGAAGAACGGCGAGAACCATCGCGGGAGGGATGACCAGCGCGATGTACCAGCGAAGCAGAAACCGGAAGCCACGCATTCGTGCAAAGAGAGACTGTAAGCCTTGGCGACTGTCGAGCCAGCGGGTCAGAAAAATTCCAGAAAAGCTCGGGCCAAGAAGCATTGCGGGAAACATCAGGATGCCCGTAACTTTCGGAAGCTCCGCGCCTTGCAGGAACTTCGGCGCTGCGATCAGAAATGCTGCCGTCCAGGAAATTGCAAACGTGAGCAGGAAGTAGAGAAGTGCAGGGTGCTTTCGGATGAAGCGAGCTTTCGGGGAAGAGGTTAGGTCTGCAGCCATGGATAGCGCGAGATGCTACAGGTCGCGACCATACGGCGCAAGAGTCTGACAAGAAAAAAGGCGAGCCGAAAATCGGCCCGCCCTGTTGTTGGATTGAGATATTGGGCTAGCTGGAAAGTCTTAGTACATACCGCCCATGCCGCCGGGGCCACCTGGGCCGCCGGCAGCAGCTGCCGACTTCTTGTCGTCTTCCTTCAGTTCGGCCACGAGAGCTTCCGTGGTGAGCATCAGGCCGGCGATAGACGCGGCGTTCTGTAGAGCGAGGCGGGTGACCTTGGCCGGGTCAATGACGCCAGCCTTCACCATGTCGCCGTACTCGCCAGTGTCGGCGTTGAATCCGAAGTTCTCGTCCTTGGAGTCGCGGATTTTGCCGATCACCACAGCGCCTTCGTGTCCGGCGTTAAGAGCGATCTGGCGGGCGGGCTCTTCGAGAGCGCGCTTCACGATGCCGACGCCTACTGCTTCGTCATCATGCAGCTTAAGCTTTTCGATTGCCGCGATGCAACGAAGCAGAGCGGTGCCGCCGCCGGGGACAATGCCTTCCTCGACTGCCGCGCGAGTGGCGTGCATGGCGTCCTCAACACGAGCCTTCTTTTCTTTCAGCTCGGTTTCGGTTGCCGCGCCCACCTTGATGACCGCAACGCCACCGACCAGCTTGGCGAGACGTTCCTGGAGCTTCTCGCGATCGTAGTCGGACGTGGTGTTTTCCACCTGTTGACGGATCTGCTTGACGCGGCCTTCGATTTCGCCAGCCTTGCCGCCACCTTCAACGATCGTGGTGTTGTCTTTGTCGATGGTGATCTTCTTGGCTTTGCCGAGGTCTTCGATCTTCACGTTCTCGAGCTTGATGCCGAGATCCTCCGTGATGGCCTTGCCACCCGTCAGGACCGCGATGTCTTCGAGCATTGCCTTGCGGCGATCGCCGAAACCAGGAGCCTTGACGGCCGCGCACTGCAGGGTGCCACGCAGCTTGTTCACCACGAGAGTTGCAAGGGCTTCGCCTTCGACGTCTTCCGCGATGATCAGCAGGGGCTTGCCAAGCTTGGCAATCTGCTCGAGCAACGGGAGAAGATCCTTCATGGAGCTGATCTTCTTTTCATGGTTGAGGATCAGCGCGTTTTCGAGGACGCATTCCATGCGCTCCGGATCAGTGATGAAGTAAGGAGAGAGATAGCCGCGGTCGAACTGCATGCCTTCGACGACTTCCAAGGTGGTTTCCATCGTCTTGGATTCTTCGACGGTGATGACGCCATCCTTGCCAACCTTCTTCATGGCTTCGGCAATGATTCCACCAATTTGCTTGTCGTTGTTGGCGGAAATGGTGCCGACTTGAGCGATCATGTCGCCCTTCACATCCTTGTGGAGCTTCTTGATTTCCTCGACTGCGATCTCGACGGCCTTGTCGATGCCGCGCTTGAGGGCCGTGGGGCTCGCACCTGCCGCGACAGTCTTCACGCCTTCGCGGAAGATCGCCTGAGCGAGCACGGTCGCGGTCGTTGTGCCGTCGCCGGCAACGTCGGAAGTCTTGGAAGCGACTTCGCGAACCATCTGCGCGCCCATGTTCTCGAGCGGATCGCGGAGTTCGATTTCCTTAGCAACCGTCACGCCGTCCTTGGTGATGATCGGCGCGCCGAACTTCTTTTCGATCACGGCATTGCGGCCCTTGGGACCGAGCGTAATCTTCACTGCATCGGCAAGAGCGTTCACGCCGCGCAAAATCGCCTGGCGGGAATTCTCTCCCGTAACAATCTGCTTCGCCATTTCTCATTTCCTCCTAATAAGCTTGGTGCGAACTGCCCAATTCTTTCCGACAAAGCACCGGTCTGAAGACCGTTTACTACATTCAGATCAGAAGCGCTTACTTCTTTGCGGCTTTTGCGGCGCCGCTCAATTTGGCCAGGATTTCCTCTTCGCGGAGAATGAGGTATTCCTCACCGTCCAGCTTGATTTCCGTGCCGCCGTACTTCCCGAACAGAACACGATCGCCGGGCTTGACGTCGAGAGGGATCAGTTCGCCCTTTTCGCGCTTGCCGGCGCCGACAGCGATCACTTCGCCTTCCATCGGCTTTTCTTTCGCCGAATCCGGGATGATGATGCCGCCCTTTACGGTTTCTTTTTCCTCGATACGCTTCACGATTACACGGTCGTGGAGCGGGGTGAGATTGACTGCCATCTTCGCAAAACCTCCGTTAGTGAACTTGCAGGTGAACTGTGGAATAGGCGCTAGAGAGGGGCTTAGCACTCCTCACAGTCGAGTGCTAATATAGCAAAATTGCGTGGCATGTCAAGGATTTGCCTGACACGTTGGCCTATCTTCACGGGAAATTCACGACCCCTAGAATCTAACTAAGTCATTTATTTATACTAGCTTAGAAGATGCAAGAAAAATCTTGCACTTGGCGATTGCCGTGCTCGTTATCCAAGCGTAGAATTCGCGCGAGGCCCTGAGTGGGAACTCTGCTCTACATTCGCTTGGTCGGCTTCACAGCTGGAACGCTGCTGATGCTGTTCTGGATGGTTGTGATTCTTGGTTACCGCCGGCAGCGCAATTTCGAGCGAGTATTTTTCTTTCTCTGCCTTGCGCTGTTTTTGTTTTATGGCGGATCGCTTCTGGCGATTAATTCGGAGATTTATTACGCGAAGCCTCCCGCTTTGCTGGGCGAGTTTGCCGCCGGGCTTGTCTGCGTAGGGCTGACGTTTTTACCTCCCTTGTTACTTCACTTGCATTTGGAGTTCGCCGAGATACGCAAGGTGGCGACTGCCAAGCGTTCGGCGGCTATCTGGCTCGGATTGGCATACTTGCCTTCGCTATTTTTCCTGTTCGTTCGGATTCCAGAAACAATCCAAAAGGGCGGCTTCGATTTTGTGGTACCTGGGAATTCGCTAGGGCGGCTTTATGTCGTTTGGCTGTTTGTCATCGCCTTCGTGAGTGGCGCATGGGAAACAAAATTTTCGCGACGTGTGCGAGATGAGTCGGAAAGAGGCTTTCACCGGCTACTCGGCGTGCTGCTGGCCTCGGTGCTCCTGCTGCTCACGGCGGCTCACTTCATCTCGGCGGGCCTAAGCCGCACCGGGCGCGAGACGCTTGGCACGATGCTGGCTCTGCTACCGCTGATTCCGCTTGCCGTGCTCATCTATATGGTGCAGCGCCACAATTTTCTGAATATTGGGAAGCAAAAGAATCTTCTTTACGCGGTCTCAGCAACATTTCTCGCACTGCTGTACCTGGCGTTAGTGCGGCGCATTAGTGAATCCCTCGCCGCCGTGGCTCCACCGGAGGCAACGGCGGGGATTCTTTTATTTTTGTTGGTGATCTTTATCGAGCCGTTGCAGCGCACGCTTGGAAAAGCACTAAAAGAGACCGCGCAAAAGGAGTTGGATGTTGCACAGCGACTCGCTGCGGAGATTCGCCAGGAGGCAAGGCAGGGGGACGTCTCGCGTTTGCGAACGTTTATTGAGCGAAGAATTGTGGAGCAACTGGCATTGCGGAGCGCGCGTCTTGAATTGGCCGGAGCCGATACGGCTCGCAACAGGAGTGGTCTGACTGCTGAGGACGCAACGGAGAAGCGCGCAGCGATCCCATTTAATCCCCGAGAGTTCGCCATTGCGCAAGATGGGAAAATTCTGAGTGTGTTGCATGTGGAGCCACACGGTGCCGGTATTTCCGGCGATACATCCGCCGCGCTTGAGTTTCTTTGCGAGCAGTTGCCGGGGGCGTTTGACCTGTGCCGGCTGATTGAGGAGAAGTTGCAGTTGGAGAGGGAATTGGCGGAACGCGAGCGGATGGCAGTGCTCGGACAAATGGCAGCGAGCATTTCGCACAATTTGAAAAATCCGTTGGGATCAATCAAAACAATTCTGCAGGTGCAACTGGAAAGCCCGGAAATACCGGAGTCACTGAAGACAGAGACCCAAATGGTCTTAGGAGAGATATCGCGGCTTTCGAACAAGTTGGGACAGCTGCTGCAATTCAGCCGGCCAACGGTCTTGGGAGATGCGAGCGAAGCGTGCGACGTGGGTCAAGCGGTGAAAGAGGTGAGCGAAGTGATGCGGCCCGAGGCGGAGCGGAAGGGAATTGAACTCGCCGTGTCTGCGGAGTGCGGACTGAAGGTGAGGGCAAGCAGGGAAGCCGTGAGCGACATTGCTTCGAATCTTGTGGTGAATGGGCTGGAAGCCGCGAGCACTGGCGGACACCTGAGGGTCAGTGCGTCTCTGATGAGCGGTAAGGCACTGATTTGCCTGGAAGACGACGGGAAAGGCATTCCGGCGGAGTTGCAGGAGAAAGTGATGCAGCCATTTTTCACTACCAAGACACAGGGAACGGGACTGGGATTGGCGATTGTGGCGCGTCGCGTGAGCGAGGCAGGAGGAACGCTTGAATTGGAGAGTCCGGTGGCCGACGGGCGAGGAACGAGATTTTGCGTGTGGCTGCCGTTGCGGGAGGACAAGTGATAAAGACGATTCTGATCGTGGACGACGAACCGGCGGCGCGCTACGGGTTGCGGCGGGCGCTGGAATCGAAGTATCACATTGCGGAAGCGGACTCCGCTGAAGCCGCTCGGGATGCTTTGGTGACTGAGAAACCGGACCTCGTCCTGCTGGACGTGGTGTTGCCCGGGCAGGATGGACTTTCCTTCCTAAAATCGATGCGCGACCAGGGAAGCATGGTGCCGGTGCTTATGGTCTCCGCACTGGATGCAGCCAAAACCGCGGTAGACGCCCTGCGGCTGGGCGCTGCAGACTATTTGGTAAAGGGATTTGAACTCGATGAATTGCGCCAGCGCGTTGCGAATCTGCTGAAACTGGCTTCTCTCGAACAAGAAAATGACTCGTTGCGGCGGCAACTGGCCACTGAGGGCCAGTTTGGCGGAATGATTGGGCGGTCAGAGGAGATGCGGCGCGCGTTTGAAATTGCGGATCGTGTTGCGGCAACAGACTCGACGGTGCTGATTCTCGGCGAGAGCGGTACGGGTAAAGATTTGCTGGCGCAGGAGATTCACGCGCGTTCGTCGCGATCGGGAAAAGCATTCGTGGCGGTGAATTGCGCGGCGCTGCCAGAAACGTTGATTGAGTCGGAACTGTTTGGATACGAGCGCGGAGCCTTTACCGGCGCGGCGCAGCAGCGAAGAGGGAAATTCGAGCAGGCGCACGGCGGAACGCTGTTCCTGGACGAGATTGGCGATATGAATCCGGTGACGCAGGCAAAAGTGCTGCGCGCGTTGGAAAATCGTACGATCGAAAGGCTGGGCGGTTCGCAGACGATTCCCGTGGATGTGCGGGTGATCAGCGCAACGCATCGCGATTTGCCGGCCGAGATACGCGGTGGAAAATTTCGCGAGGATTTGTTTTACCGGTTGCGGGTAGTGACGATTGAACTTCCGCCGCTACGCGCGCATAAGGAAGATATTGGCGTGCTTACCGACGCATTTTTGAAAATGCATGGAGCGCGGCTGAGTCGTGCGCCGCGATTGAGCAGGGAAGTGTTGACTTCACTCGAAGCCTATGACTGGCCGGGAAATGTGCGCGAATTGAAAAACGCGCTGGAACGCAGCGTAGTGATGTGCCGCGGGGAAGAAATTGTACTCGGAGACTTGCCGGGCGAGGTCGCGAGCGGCCAGCCACTGACGAGCAAAGAGAGCGCAAACGGAGCCGATGCTGGGATGGGCGAGCGCGATTTTCGCGAAGCGAAGCGGAGATTCGAAGTTGCATGGATTACGAAAGAATTGGTGTCCCATCGATGGAATGTATCGCGCACCGCCGCGACGATCGGTCTTCACCGGCAAAGTTTGCAGGAGAAGTTACGCGAGCTTGGCATTCGAAGACCTGGCAGGGAGCTGCTAGATGGGACGGAGGAGTAGCGAGTGCCGGCAGACGTCAGGTTAGAAAAAAACGCTGACCGCTCGGACCGTGTGGCAGGCTACGTTACGGCAGGGGGAGCGAGCAAACGATTTGGATCGGACAAAGCGCTGGTCGAATTTGGCGGGAGGACGCTGTTGTCTCGTATGTGCGAACTGGTGCAGCATGCGACTGGTTCGGTGCGAGTGGTTGCGCCGCGGGGACGTTACGCCGATCGTGGCGTTCTGATTGCAGAAGACCGCTGGCCTGATGAGGGTCCGCTGGGCGGGATCATTACTGCGTTGCTCGCAAGCGAGGACTCCGGCAGCAAACGCGAATGGAATTTGATCGTGAGCTGCGACATGCCCTTCCTGACGCGCGAATGGCTTGAGTATCTATGCATGCGCGCTCTGGCTAGTGATGCGGAGGTGGTCGTTCCACAATCTGCGTACGGGCTGGAGCCGCTGTGCGCGTGCTGGCGGACGGCGGCAGCGGCTCCTTTGCGGGCTGCCTTCGACGAAAATGTGCGCAAAGTGACCGAGGCTATGAAACTCCTGCGAATGGAAGTCCTTGACGAGGCGCACTGGAAACGGTTTGATAGCGCGGGCCGGCTTTTCTGGAATATGAATACGCCGCAGGACTACGAATCTACGTTGCGGACCTGGAGAACGGGACAAACGTGAGCGAAAGGGACACCACGAACACCGGGGAATCGGCCGGAGAAAAATCCGCCAATTATTTTGAATTCCGCGAAGTTTCAAAAGCGTTTGACGACCGTCCGGTGCTGAATCAAGTCAGCTTCGCGGTGAAGCGCGGAGAAACGTGCGTCATCATGGGACGCAGCGGAGTAGGAAAATCCGTCTCGCTGAAACACATCATGGGATTTCTGCGCGCCGATTCGGGACAGGTTTTTATTGACGGCGTCGACGTAACGAATTATACCGAGCAACAATTCTACGAGGTGCGCCGCAGGGTGACCATGGTGTTTCAGTCCGGGGCGCTCTTTGATTCGCTCACGGTGCGCGAAAACATAGCCTTTCCGCTGATCGACCAGCCAGGACTCTCTTACGAGGACGTCGAGGCGTACACGGACAAACTCGCAAAAGAATTGGAAGTCGAGGATGTGCTGGACAAAGTGCCGAGCGAATTGTCCACTGGAACGAAACGCGCAGTCGCGATTGCGCGCGCGCTGGCGCAGAATCCGGAAGCGATTCTTTACGACGAGCCCACCACAATGGTTGACCCGATCATGGTTGGCCACATGAGCGATCTTATCTCAAAGCTCAAAGGTAAATTTCACCGGACGTCGATCGTTGTAACGCACGACACCCACCTGGCGCGAAAATTGGCGGACACCATCGTGTTCCTGCAGGAAGGCCAGGCGACCGTGTTTTCTTCCTGGGCGGAATTTGAAAATTCGCCTGATCCTTTCTTTCACAACTTCCTGATGCAGGATCAACTCATTCCGGCGCTGGATGTGACTTTGTGAGCCCGTCCGCAAACGGCTCTGCTGATCCACGCAGTCAACTTCGCCGCGAGATGGGATTCTGGGACGTTCTTCTGTTCAACATTGCTACCGTTCTGGGGCCGCGCTGGGTTGCTGCTGCGGCGCACAACGGCACCTCTTCGATTAGCTTGTGGATACTCGCCGCAGTTCTCTTTTTTGTGCCGATGGCGCTGGTCATCAACGAACTGTCATCACGGTTCCCGGAAGAAGGTGGGTTGTACGTCTGGTCCAAGGAAGCCTTTGGAGATTTTCACGGCTTCGTTGCGGGATGGACTTACTGGGTGTACACGATTTTTTATTTTCCTGGGCTGTTGCTGGCGAGCACTTCCATGAGCGCGTACGTGATCGGTGGCAAAGGAGCGGAGCTGGCGCAAGACAGAATCTATCTGCTCGTGGGTTCGCTGGGGCTGCTCTTCATCGCGGTAATGCTGAACATCATCGGCCTGAACGTTGGCAAGTGGCTGCAAAACGCCGGGGGAGTTTCCACCTATCTGCCGCTGCTCATTCTTGTCGCGATTGGTGGAGTGATTTGGCTGAAGCACGGTTCGGTCACTCACTTCACGTTGTCAAACATCATGCCCACGTGGAACTGGGACACCGTCAATTTCTGGTCTCAGATTGCATTCGCGTTTACCGGACTTGAATTGGTTTCCGCGATGAGCGGCGAAATCCGCGAACCCAGGCGCACGCTGCCTCGTGCAGCGCTGACCGCTGCGGCCTTGATCGCCGCAATGTATATCGTCGGAACGCTTTCCGTCTTGGCGCTGGTGCCGGCCGGTGAAGTTGATCCCAAGAGCGGTGTGTTTCACGCCATCACGGTCGGATCTGTCGCGCTGAAAATTGGCTTCGTCGGTGTTCTTGCCGCATTGCTCGTGACGATCGGCAACGCTGGCGGCGTGGGAAGCACTGTCGCCGGGATCGCGCGTGTGCCGTTCGTCGTCGGGATCGATAGATATTTGCCCAAGGCTTTTGGAAAGATCCATCCGCGCTGGAAGACACCTTATGTTTCGATCATCGTGCAGGCCATCGCTTCTGCGCTGGTGCTGTTGCTTAGCCAAATTAATGAGACGACGCGCGGCGCATATCAAGCCGTGATCGATATCACGATCATTCTTTATTTCATTCCGTTTCTTTATATGTTTGCGGCGGCCATCAAACTTGCTGGGCGTCCCGACCGTATGGCAAATCCTCACGCGGTTCTGGTTCCGGGAGGGAAAACCGGTGTGTGGGTTGCTTGCAGTCTGGCGTTTTCGGTCACGTTGTTGTCGATTATCGTTTCTGTTTTTCCACCGGGAGATTCTTCGAACCGAAAACTATTTCTTATTAAGGTTGTGGGCACCACGGTTCTGGCAGTCGCGGTCGGACTGATTTTGTATTTCTGGGGTGCAGCGAAAAAACGATCCGAAACCTCCTAGACGGGATGTCGACTGATCCATTTTCGACCCTGAGTGAGTTCTAGAATCCTTCTGAGATCAGACGTTCGAGGGTCAAGCGGCTTTCCGCTCCGTCGTTTGCGCGGCTTTCCAGGTACCGCTCCACGTATTTTCCAAGAACGTCGCCTTCCAGGTTCACGACGTCGCCGGGTGCGCGATCGCGAATGTTCGTGTGTGTGAAGGTGTAGGGGATGACGGCGATTTCGGCAATATGATTTTGCCAGCGGGCGACGGTAAGGCTGATTCCATCGATGGTGATGGAACCTTTGGAGACGATGTAGGGCGTGAGGTCTCGCGGCACTTCCACGCCGTACCACCAATTGTCACCTTCAGCGGTGAGATGCGTGACGCAGCCGGTGCCGTCCACATGGCCAAGAACGAAGTGGCCGCCAAATTCTTTTCCGGCGGTGAGAGGCTGCTCGAGATTTACGTGAGCGCCAATCTTCAACGAGGCAAAAGAAGTTTTGGCGAGCGTTTCCCCAGAAAGGTCCGCGGAGAAGCTTTCGTCGTCGCGATGCACAACCGTGAGGCAGCAGCCATTGACGGCAACGCTGCCGGAGACCGCGAGGTGCCCCGCGAGCGACGGAGCATGAACGGTAAGTTTGCCGCCTGTCGGACTCACTTCCACGCGAGTGATTTTGCCGAGATGTTCAATGATGCCGGTAAACATGTGCTTTTTAATGGATGTCTCTTTTCAAGATAGCGGATTTACGGATTCACGCCAAATATAAGGTCGCGTCACTAACGGATATGTCGGTTTCATGCGGCTGCTACAAAGACCTTACTAGAATTTAGTAAGATTACGTGCACCGAACAATCGCTCTTTCAGAGGCGGCACTTGATCTGATGACAAGCCAATCACGAGACCGGGAATTGGGGATGCACCGCAAGATCACGCGGCGAGATTTTTTGGATGGCGCGGCGATGGCGATCGGGGCGGTTACGCTCGGCCTGCATGTCTCGGCGACATCATCTCGCGCGGATGAACTGCCAGCATATCCGCCCGCGCTGACGGGGCTACGAGGAGATCAGGACCGGCTCTTCGAATACGCGCACAGACTGCGCGACGGGAAATCGTGGGAGACATTTGGAACGATTGAAGAAGAGCCCGAGCAGTACGACTTGATCGTGGTCGGCGCTGGAATCAGTGGGCTGGCGGCGGCTCATTTTTACCGGAAGCAGGCGAGAAATGGTTCGCGAATCTTGATTCTGGATAATCACGATGATTTTGGCGGACATGCGCGGCGAAACGAATTTGAAGTCCACGGAAGGTTGCTGCTCGCGAATGGCGGTACGCAGTCGATCGAGAGTCCGGGCGAGTACAGCAAAGTTGCTAAAGGCGTGCTGAGGGAGCTGGGAATTGACGTGCAGAAGTTTTATCAGACTTACGATCAACGACTTTATTCGGGCCTCGGCACTGGGTGTTTTTTTGACAAGGAAACTTTCGGCGCAGACAAATTGGTGACGGGTATGGGCACGGTGCCGTGGGTCGAATTTTTGGCGAAAACGCCACTTTCTCCAGCCGTGCAAAAAGACATCGCGCGACTGTATACAGAAAAGAAGGACTATCTGGCGGGGAAGAGCAAAGCGCAGAAAATTGCTTTGCTGAAAACGATCAGCTACGCGGATTTTCTGACGAAGCATTGCGGGGCACTGCCGGAATCGCTGCCGTTTTTCCAGAAGTATTCGCATGACCTGTTCGCGGTAGGGATTGAGGCGATTTCAGCTTACGCCTGCTACAGCAATGCTGACGACTACGGATCATTTACCTACGCAGGGTTCGATGGACTGGGACTGGGCACCGAGGAAAAAGGAGAGCCGTACATTTTTCATTTTCCCGATGGCAACGCCACGATTGCCCGGCTGCTGGTGCGGGCGCTGATTCCAGGAAGCATCACTGGGATTTCGGCGGAGGATGTTGTCACAGCGAAGGCCGATTACAGCAAGCTTGACGCGGATGGAAATGCCGTGCGCATACGTCTGGGCAGCACGGTGGTGAACGCAAAACAGAATCACGCAACTGGGGCGTCGCGGAATGTGAGCGTGTCTTACGTTCGTGAAGGGCAGTTGCAGCGTGTGAGCACCCGCCATTGTGTGCTGGCCTGTTACAACGCGATGGTGCCGTATCTCTGTCCGGAACTGCCGGTAGCGCAAAAGAAGGCGCTGCGGTACTGCGTGAAAGCGCCGTTTCTTTATTCGCATGTGGCGATTCGAAACTGGGAGCCGTTCCAGAGGCTGGGGATTCACCAGGCGATGGCGCCAGGCGGCTATCATTCCTTTGTCGCGCTGGATTTTCCGGTGAGCGTCGGGGAGTACAAATTTCCGAACAAGCCGGAAGAGCCGGCGGTGCTGTTTATGTTGCGAACGCCATGTAGCCCGGGAGCGCCGCGTCGAGATCAATACCGCGCCGGACGATACGAATTGTTAAGCACGAAATTCGAGACGATCGAAAAAAACATTCGCGATCAATTGCAGCGAATGCTTGGCGAGGTTGGTTTTGAGGCGGCAAGTGACATCGAGGCCATTACGGTGAATCGTTGGGCTCACGGGTACGCGTATGAATACGATTGGTATTCGGATCGCGATCTGCCGCCCGGGCCGCGGCCAAATGTGATTGGACGGGCGCCGCATGGAAACATCACCATTGCGAATTCTGATTCGGCGGCGCGAGCGTACACGGACGCTGCGATCGACGAAGCGTATCGCGCGGTGCAAGAACTTCCCGGGTTCGGCGGCGCGTCTGGCGCGCGTACTCGATGACGCCCCAAGAGAAAAATTATTGGCTGGAGACCGTGGAAGCGCCGCAGATACTCGCGCGTGAATTGCCAGAAACCGTGGACGTTGCCGTAATCGGTGCGGGATTCACCGGATTGTCGGCGGCGCGCACTTTGGCGAAGCGTGGCGCGAAAGTAGCAGTGCTCGAGGCTGAAAATGTTGGATGGGGGGCGAGCTGCCGCAACGGCGGCATGGTCCTCACCGGATTGAAGCTCGGCGCGCCGGCGTTGATTGCTCGCTATGGGAGAGAAGCCACGAAGCGGATGTACGCGGCTTCGCTCGAATCCATTGATTCCGTTGAAGCGATCGTGCGCGAAGAAAATATCGAATGCAATTTTTCGCGTTGCGGTCATTTGGAAGTCGCATGCAAACGGAAGCATTTTGACGACTTTCGACGCGGCGCGGAAACGATTGAGCGAGAATTTGGACACAAGCTTCGAATCGTGGAGAAAGCAGATTTGCCGAGCGAAATTGGCTCGCCGATTTATCACGGCGGGATGGTGGACGAAGTGAGCGCGGGAGTGAACCCAGCGCGATACGTTGCGGGACTTGGCAGTGCCACGGCACGAGCCGGAGCGGAGATTCACCAGAAGACGCGCGTTCTCGGCTTGGAACGGCAGACGCAGAATGTCGGTTCCGGCTGGAAGGTGACAACGTCACGCGGGAAGTTGCATGCGGGCAATGTCTTGGTTGCCACAAGCGGCTATACCAGCGGCATCACGCGATCGTTGCAGAAGAAAATTATCCCGATCGGATCATTCATTATCGTAACGGAAGCGCTACCGGAAGCGCTGGCTCGCGAATTGAGCCCGCACAACCGGATGATCTACGATTCGAAAAACTATTTGTATTACTACCGCTTGACGCCCGACAGAAGAATGTTGTTCGGCGGACGGGCGGCGTTTTTTCCCGAGAATCAGAACACGGTGAGAGAGAGTGCTCAAATTTTGCGCGCGGGAATGATCGAAGTGTATCCGCAGGTGCGCGAGGCGAATGTGGACTATGTCTGGGGCGGCACCCTGGATTTTGCGTTCGACATCATGCCGCATGCAGGAAAGATGGACGGGATGTACTACTCCGTGGGATATGCGGGACACGGAGTCGCGATGGCGACGTTACTCGGGCAAAAAATCGCTGAAGCGATTCTGACCGGTCGTGACGAGAATCCGTTTGCACGCATTCCATTTCCGGGCGCACCCCTAGGGCTTTATAACGGGAAACCGTGGTTCCTGCCGTTTGCGGGTGCTTGGTACAAGTTCCTGGACTGGGTCAGCTAGCTCGCGACGGTTAAATAAGAGTGGCAGCTTAAAACTTGCGCGAGTGTTCTTTTGCCCAGCGTTCCACGACGACTTTTTTATCCGTGTAAAACTCGATGGCGTCGCGGCCCTGTCCGTGCATGTCGCCAAAAAAACTATCTTTCCAGCCACTGAAAGGGAAGTACGCCATGGGCGCCGCGACACCAATGTTGATGCCGATATTCCCAGCTGGCGCTTCGTAGCGGAAACGTCGTGCCGCACTGCCGTTTGACGTAAAAAGCGATGCCTGATTCCCGAATGGATTCTTTTGGAGAAACGCCATCGCTTCATCCAAATCTTTCGCGTGGACCAGGCTCAGCACAGGGCCAAAGATTTCCGTGTGCGCAAGTTCGCTGTCCGTAGGGACGGCGTCCAAAATCGTGGGTTTTACGAAATTTCCGGATTCATAGTTCGAAACACTTGCCTTACGTCCGTCAACGAGCACTTTTGCCCCGGACTTTTCGCCTTCGCCGATCAATGTTTCGATGCGGCTCTTGCTCTGAGGTGTGATGACGGGCCCCATCTGCACGCCTTCGTCGAGGCCGTAGCCGACACGTAGCTTCGATGCGGATTCGGCGATGGAATCGCGAAATGTTTTCTGCGCGTCGCCAATGGCCACCGCGACGGAAACCGCAAGGCAGCGCTGACCGGCGCAGCCGAAAGCGCTATCGCTGATAATGTTCGTGGCCATGGTCATGTCGGCATCGGGAAGAACGATGACAGGATTTTTGGCTCCGCCCTGGCACTGCGCGCGCTTGCCGCTCGCAGCAGCGCGGGCGTAGATGTATTTCGCTACGGGTGTCGAACCGACAAAACTGATCGCGCGGACTTTCGGGTGATCCAGGATCGTGTCAACAGCCGTCTTGCCGCCATTGACAAGGTTTACAACTCCCTTCGGCAAACCAATTTGCTGGAGCAATTCGAAGGTACGTTTCATCGTCAGCGGCACGCGCTCGCTCGGCTTCAACACAAACGTATTACCGGTAGCAATCGCGTACGGAAGGAACCAGAACGGAATCATGGCGGGAAAATTGAACGCGGTAATTGCCGCGACGACGCCCATCGGCTGGCGAATCATCGTTTCGTCAATGCCGCGTGCAACGTCTTCAAGGTTGTAGCCTTGCATCATCATCGGAATCCCGCAGGCGACTTCGACGTTTTCGATAGCGCGGCGAAGCTCGGCTTTCGCTTCGCCGAGCGTCTTCCCGTTTTCAATCGTGATCAGGCGGCCCAATTCGTCAAGGTGCTCTTCGAGCAGCATTTTCAATTTGAAGAGCGGCTGAATTCGATCTTCGGGAGGTGTGCGGCGCCATTCAGGAAACGCGGTTGCGGCAGCCTCGATCGCGGCGTTCACTTCGGCCACATCGGCAAGTGGGACTTTTCCGAGAGACGCGTGTGTCGCCGGGTTTACCAGATCCTGCCATTCGGTTGATTTGGAGTTGACCCATTCCCCACCGATGAAATGCGGGATGCGGACATCGGAAACTGCTGTGGCGCTCATTGAGATACCTCTACGGTCGCGGAGAATATGCGAGGAAGTAAGCACTTACATATGTCGAGTAAAGTTTAGCGTAACTTCGCGAATCAGCCAACGAAAGATTGGTGCAACTCAGAGATCGAAGTAATTGTTAAGCAGCGCATCAACGGCGAAATCAGGACCAAATTCATGAAGAAGTTTTTCGCGAAGCGTCACTCTCGAAATATCCGTTCCTACGCTGAACGGAACTTGCGTATGGCGAGCCAGTTTTGGAGCGTAGAAAAGGAACAGACGATCCACGAGCTCCGCCGTCAGTGTCGAGCCGTTGAGCCGAGGACCGGCTTCGAGCAGGACATTTAGAATTTCCCGCTGGCCCAATTCTTTCAGAATCGATTTCAGATCCAGTAACCCGTGTTTGGAACGCGCATTCGCAACCTCGACGCCTGCGTCCTGCAATTTTTTTGCTTTCGGAGACTTCAGCGAAGCGCCTGTAAAAACGACCAGATCATTGTCGGCAGACTTCACGATACGCGCTTTCGGCGACAGCCGCAGCCTTGCATCCAAAATCACGCGCAGTAGCCGGCGGCGACGCGGCAGGCTGCTGCGATCCGTCAGCAGAGGATCGTCGGCGAGAATTGTGCCGATGCCCGTTAGTAGTGCGTCCGACGCGTGCCGAAGGTTTTGAACTTCCACACGCGATTCGTCCGAAGTGATCCATTCCCGCTCCTTGGCTTTGCCTTGATTCGGAAGCGTGAGTTGGCCGTCGAGCGTCATCGCTGATTTCAGTGTGACGAAAGGGCGTCCATTGCGAATCCAGCACGCGAAGCCGTGATTGAGCCGGCGTGCCTCGCCTTCGCAGAGGCCCGTGTCCACGATGACGTCGGCCGCACGTAGCGCGTCAAATCCGCGGCCGACAACCTTGGGATTCGGGTCCTGCGTTGCCGCAACCACGCGGGCAATACCCGCCTTGAGCAATGCCTGCGTGCACGGGCCCGTACGGCCAGTCGTGTTGCACGGCTCAAGCGTTACGTACGCTGTGGCGCGGCGTGCCCTCTCGCCCGCCGTTTTCAGCGCGACGATCTCCGCGTGATCGCGCCAATCGTATTGATGAAAGCCTTCACCGACAATTTGTCCGCCGTGAACTCCATTGCCGACGATGACGCAGCCGACGGTGGGATTTGGGCTCGCGAGGCCTATGCCTTTGCGCGCAAGTTCGAGCGCGCGTTGCATGAAGCGGATGTCATGCTCGTTCATCAGCTAATCGAACAGGGAAGCAGCGTAGGTTTCGGCGTCAAACGGAACCATGTCGTCAATTTTTTCGCCGGTGCCGACAAAGCGAATTGGCAATCCAAGCTCGCGGGAAATCGCGACAACAATACCGCCTTTTGCGGTTCCATCCAGTTTGGTAAGCACAATTCCTGTGACGCCTACAGTGCCGGTGAATTCGCGCGCCTGTGCAAGTCCGTTTTGTCCTGTCGTGGCATCCATGACCAACAAAACATCGTGCGGCGCTCCGGGAATCATCTTGGCCGCTGTGCGTTTCATTTTCTCCAATTCGGACATTAAATTGGATTTGGTGTGCAGGCGCCCGGCGGTGTCGACAAGAACCACGTCGGCATTGCGCGCCTTAGCCGCGGCCATCGCATCGAACACAACAGCTGCCGGGTCGGAGCCGGATTTCTGCTTGATGACTTCCACGCCATTGCGCTGCGCCCAAATTTCGAGCTGCTCGATCGCTGCGGCGCGAAAAGTGTCCGCTGCGCAAAGCACGACGTTCAGGTGCTGCTGGCGCAGCCGGTTCGCGAGCTTCCCGATACTCGTGGTTTTTCCCGCCCCATTGACCCCCACGATAAAAATTACCCGCGGCTCTTTGTCGCCGTTTGTCGCAGCCAAATCGTTTTGCGTTCCGTTTGGAGATTGCAAGATACGCGTGACATGCGATTTGATTTCGCGTTTCAATTGAGAAGTATCAGACAGCGCGTTGCGATCCAGTTTTTCTTTTACGGAGTCCAGAATTTCACGCGTGGTCTTGACGCCGAGATCCGCAGAAAGCAGGGCCGTTTCCAGATGTTTCAGTGCCGCAGGATCGATCTGCTTTTCGCCGAGAAAAATGTTGTCGACCGTCTGTGAGAGCGCGTCTTTTGTCTTGGTGACAGAAGCTTTCAGACGGTCAAGCAGCGAAGGCTCAAGGAGTTGTTCAGGTTTGCCAAAAAGCGAAATCATATCCAATCAAAAGTGTAACAGATGCGCCGCAGGAGCGTTTTTCGCAAGCCGGCATCCGCGGATGGAAATCGGAAGAAAAGGCCCGCCGAGTTTGCAGCGATCAGACTTGAACTTCGACCGCGGTCAGACGCAGCTTGCCGCTGGTGACCGCGGCATCGAGAGCGGCGACGATCACGGCGTCAAACTTCGCGCCAGTCAGCGCCTTGATGCGGGTGAGTGCAGATTCCAGTTCCATGGCCGTCTGGTAGGGCCGGTTCGTGGTCATGGCGTCGAGCGTATCCGCCACCGCGATCACGCGCGCCATCAGCGGAATTTGTGGAGCCGTGAGTCCGTAGGGATAGCCCCGGCCGTCCATGTGTTCATGGTGCAGTTCGATACCGGGCAGCATTTCTTTCAATTGGGAAACAGGGCGCATGATGTTGGCGCCTTTCACAGTGTGCTGCTTCATGAGCTCGAATTCTTCGGCAGTCAAAGCGCCGGGCTTCTTTAAGACGCGATCATCGACACCAATTTTTCCGACGTCGTGCAACAGCGCGGCAATTCGCAGCCTGTCTAGCTCCTCTTCAGAGAGTCCAAGCTCGCGGCCGATCAGCGTCGAATATTTCGCGACGCGGCCTGAATGGCCTCGTGTATAGGGATCCTTTTCGTCGATCGCGGCGGCGAGCATACGGATCGAACCGAGAAAAAGCTCGCGGTTGGCTTCGGCCGCTTCTTTTAGTTTCTCGATGTACTCTTCGATGTCGCCAGCCATTTTGTTGAAATTTTCGGCGAGTTCGCTGATTTCGGACGCGCCCTGAACCTTGGTGCGCTGATGAAATTCACCACGGCTGATGGCGCGAGTTGAAGCAGCAAGCCCGTGAATCGGCTGGCTGATGGCAACTGCAAACAAATATCCAACTATGATGGCGATCAAAACGACCACGCTCACGAACGTTAGTGCCTGGCGATTCAATTCCGTAACGCCGGCGTCGGCGCGCGCT